>Ga0210385_10000018_pt1 | contig 268906 bp, 183 predicted proteins | sample IncBWH26OmetaG_FD_160107 | JGI IMG/M metagenome (GOLD analysis project Ga0210385, IMG submission 160107) | Forest soil microbial communities from Barre Woods Harvard Forest LTER site, Petersham, Massachusetts, United States - Inc-BW-H-26-O ...
AAGCTCGAGGACATTCCGGTGGTGATCTGCAGCGGAAGGAATGTCTTGCGAAATCCGACAGATCAGAAACTGGCGGAGTGCCTGGGGTTCACGGGACACATGGATGAGCACCGCATTCACGATGTTGCGATTGTGGGTGCTGGTCCAGCAGGATTGGGTGCGGCCGTGTACGCGGCTTCAGAGGGGCTTGACGCTCTAGTGATCGAATCGGAGTACCCCGGAGGGCAGGCAGGTGCAAGCTCAAAAATCGAAAATTATGTCGGTTTTCCCATGGGTATTTCTGGGCAGGAGCTTGCCGGCCGTGCTGTCGTGCAGGCAGAAAAATTCGGCGCTCAGATGCTCGTCGGTCAAAAAGTGGTGAAGATCCGATGCGATCAGCGGCCGTACCAGCTCACTTTGGAAAATGGCGCGGTCATCGAAGCACGAAGCATTGTGATCTCCACGGGCGCTCAATACAACAAGCCAAAGGTTGAGAACCTCGGGCAGTTCGAGGGACAGGGCATCTACTATGCCGCCACGGCCATGGAAGCGCAACTGTGCACAGGCGAGGAGATCATCGTGATTGGCGGAGGCAACTCTGCCGGTCAGGCCGCGGTCTTTCTGTCAGAGACCGTACGCAAAGTCCACATGCTGGTTCGCGGCAAGGAATTGTCCGAAACCATGTCGCGCTATCTCATCCAGCGAATCGAAGAGAATCCGGCCATTGCATTGCATCTCCAGACCGAGATCATCGCGCTGTCTGGCGAATCGCACCTGGAGCAGGTTACATGGCTGAATGGGGCCACCCAAGAAGAATCGGTGCATGGCATTCGCCATGTCTTCGTGATGGCAGGCGCTTCGCCGCGCACAGATTGGCTCAAGGAATGTCTTGCCCTCGACAATCAGGGGTTCATACTCACAGGACGTGATCTGGATCCAGTATTGGACAACGCGCCCCTGAAATGGCCGCTAAGCCGGCCTCCGCAGATGCTCGAAACCAGCCTCCCTGCAGTTTTTGCGGTTGGAGACATTCGTTCCGGCAACGTGAAGCGCGTTGCATCCGCCGTGGGTGAAGGTTCAATCTCAATCCATCTCGTGCATCGCGCCCTTTCTGAAGCCTAATTGGCCGCTCAGCGACTCGGTCTGTCGATCTCGCTCGGACAAGACTAAAGCCTGCGCCTTGCGCTTTCTGCGCCGAAGCCTCGCTGCATCTCTATGGCTGTTGCTTTGCCGAAGGCAACGGAACTCCACTCTGCCTTCGCGGGGCGACTCGCCCTCTCGCAAAATAGCGAGTGATGCAGCGCAGAGCGTCTGATCAGAGTTGGATGACTTTGAGCGTTTGGCCGCTTTCCGGGCAAATGAAATACACGCTGGTCTGCGTCGGGGAATTCTGCATTTGTGAGGAGTTGACTTTCTCTACCAGCGGGACGTGGTGGAGAGTACAGGTCAATGGGCCCATTCCCTCGCGACCTTGAGAGCATTGATCAAGCATGGAGACCCCCTTTTTGGCTCAAGTCTCGGGGTGTCTTGGCCTGCACGTATTCTCCCGCTGTGCGTGCAGAAAATCAACGTCGAAAAGGGGCTGTATGGTACCCGCTTTTCCACAACGGACGTTTGTCGCCTTCGAGCACTGGCTTGAAGTTACCGGAAAGGAAAGGTGATCGGAGTACCGAATCCCAAACGACACGATCGTAACCAGACCAAACACTCGCGGTAATCGCGATTTCCATTCAGAGGATTTGGGAGGAATCTAAAGTTATCAACTATAACAATAGCTGCCGAATCGTCGGTCGTCACAGTAACTCGACTTGCCGCGCAACAAACCCCTGGTGGTCACTGACTTTTGTCGGTCCAAGTGCTTTGGCAACGAATGTGTCTGGACAATGACATTGCTCCGGTTGAGGCGGCAATTCGACTTCGACCTGGACTGAGCCAGGCGGTTGAGTGCCCGGCAAAATCTGTACCATCGGAAATGAGACAAGCTGGTACGGAAAGAGCGTTGAATAGGATGCCATCTAGTACACAGCCACGTGACGAGCAACGCTTCCTTGCCCATTCAGCGGAACGACGAAGATGCGCTGAAACGCTAAAGTCCTTTTAAGCGAGTCATGAGTTCATCGGGATGAATCGGTTTGGGAAACAGCTCGAAATGATGCCCTTCCACTTCGGCGCGATGGATGATTGCCGTAGTTGCTGCCTGTCCCGAAAACAGATAGATTTTGATATTGGGAAACTCGTGGCGCAGATGGATCCCGAGTTCCACTCCCGACATCCTCGGCATCAGCACATCACTGAGCACGATGTCCGGGTGTTCCTTTCGCGCGGCTGCAATCGCTTCCAACCCGTTGTAGGCCCCGGTCGCGTCAAAGCCGTTTTCATTCAAGATGGCGCAGATGGAATCTGTAATGAGTTGCTCGTCGTCCACGATAAGCACTCGTAGCCGGCCCTCCCTGCGTTCCTTATTGGATTCTGCAAGACCTGCCCACATGGGTGGCGGCGGCATCTTGGAGAACAGAAACAACATGGCTTCGGTCAAGCCCCTTCTCCTTATGTGTTTCACTGAATCGTGATTCCGGTCATCCCTTTTTTGGGGGACGATTCGCTGACTGCGACGAGCGGCACTAGCAGGGTGAAAGCTGTACCGTGCGTATCGGGTTCGACGCTGCTCGTCACCTCGATCCGCCCACCCCACGATTCGACAAATTGTTTTACCACCCAGAGCCCAAGTCCTGTGCCAGTGCTCGGCTTCGTCGTGAAAAACGCCTCAAAAAGCTTATCGAGATTTTCGGGAGGGATCCCAATCCCATTATCTTCAATTCGAACGCGAATTCCCAGTGAGGTATCTTGCTCATTTTCGCGAAGTGAAATTGTGAGTGTCCCACCATCCCGCATAGCGTCAATTGCATTCGAGAACAGATTGGAGAACACCTGATGCATCTCCCCACGGAGTGCCTCAACAGGTGGCAGGACAGTGAAATCCTTTCGGACCTCGATACCACCGGCACGCAACCGGCTTTCGTATACGGTCAAAACTTCTTCCATCAATGCCGCCATGTCAACCTGCGACGGTGCCGAGGTATCCCGATAGAAGCCGAGAGTATGGCGGGCAATGTGCGACACACGCGTGACTTCTGTCTCGGCGATCATGAGAATTTCCCTGAGCCTCTCTGAGAGATCGCGGGATGTTCGCGCGAGATAGATCAAGTTCAGCACGGATTCAAGCGGATTATTGATTTCATGTGCGATCGTCGCGGCGAGCCTTCCAGTGGCAGCCAGCTTTTCTGAAAGCAAAAGCTGATCCTGATGACGACGCCGCTCAGTCACATCCTGAGCGAAAATGGAGATACCTTCCGACGACGGGTAGATGTTTGCGTGAAACCACCTGTTGAGGGGCTTGTAGAATTCCTCAACTCGCATGACCTGATGAGTCTCCATCGCCTCACGGTAGCTGCGTCCGAACAAGGACTCGCTGAGTCCAGGAAACATATCCCAAAGAACTTTGCCGATTGCTTCGGATAATTGCAGGCTGCCAAGGGCTGCCCATTGTTCATTCGCATAGACAATGCGCCAATTCCGATCGACCAGCAAGAAACCTTCGGAGATGCTTTCAAGGATCGCGCGATACCGGTGTTCCGCAGCTTCAGCCTTCATGCGCAGGTCCTGCTCCTTGCGCATGAGCTCGAGCCGCAGCTGATACATCGAAATGTGAGCGCCAACTCGAGCCATGAGCTCGCGAGCCGTGAAAGGCTTTACCAGGTAGTCGTCCGCGCCTGCCTCAAGCCCAGCAGACTCCGCCTCTTCTCCCGCCCGAGCGGAAAGCAGAATCACCGGAATGGTCGACGTCGCCGGGTCAGCTCGAAAGGCGCGGAGAAATTCGAATCCGTTCATCTCGGGCATCATGATATCGGTGAGGACAAGATCGGGACGACGTGTACGGATAGCAGCAAGCGCCTCAATTCCGTTGCTGGCTGAAATCACGTCAAAACGGCGCCTGAGCAACCGATCCACATATTCGCGCATGTCACGGTTGTCGTCAACAAGCAGGACGCTCGCCCGCTTTCCGATCTCGACTTGAGGCTGGCCCGGATGTGAGTCCAGGGCGTCGCTTTCCAGATTTTTAAGAAAGGCCTCTTCTCCGCTGGATCCTCCGGGCAGCCAACGCAGAGCCTCTTGTACAAAGGGAGCTGCGCCGATCGCGCTGTCGTAGGTGCCGCTGTCATGGGTGACTCTCTCGGGTGGAAGATGAGCAACGCCGAACGGGATAGAGACGCAAAAGCTTGTGCCCGAGTTAAGCCGGCTTTCAACTCGCACGACTCCGCCGTGCAGACGCACCAGCTCATCGACAAGTGCAAGCCCGATACCCGTTCCCTCATGCGTGCGCCCCGGTGCCCCTTCGATGCGATGGAACCGCTCGAATATGCGAGGCAATTCCGCCTCGGGAATCCCTGTTCCGGTGTCAACGATGGAAAGCTCAGCGGATCCGTTCTTTGCGCGCAGATTCACTTCGACTTTGCCGGTCAGTGTGAACTTGAAGGCATTCGAAAGGAGATTCAAAACGATCCTCTCCCACATTTCGAGGTCTACATATACAGGTTCCGGCAGGGGCTCACAGTTAACGAAGTAGGAAAGCCCCGCCCGTTCCATCGTTGAGCGAAAGACACTGGCCAGCTCTTCGGTCCGGCTGGCAAGATCCACTGCCCTATACGTTGCCTGAATCCGTCCTGCTTCAAGACGTGAGAAATCGAGGAGGGAGTTCACAAGTTTTAATAACCTCAGGCCATTCCGTTGAATGGTCTCCACCTCCTGCCGAATTGCCGGTGCGAACTCCGGCGCGCTTTGATTGTCCAGCAGGTTTTCGAGTGGTCCAAGCATCAGCGTCAAAGGCGTCCTGAACTCGTGACTAATGTTGCTGAAGAATGTTGTCTTCGCCCGATCCAATTCGGACAGCGACTCGGCCCGTCTCCTCTCCTGCTCATAGGCTCGCGCATTTGCCAGGCTCCCTGAAATCTGCCCCGCAATGAGTTCGAGGAAGCCGTTGTAGTTGGCGTCCAACTGACGATATGGGTTCAGTGCGGCGATGAAGATACCCGCGGGATTCTCCTGGGTCTGGCTTGCGATTGGAACCAGGAGTGCCTCCCTCGCGCTCTCGCGCCAAGGTCCGGTTGGGAGTGGACCCAACAGCGATACCAATTCATCTACTCGAATCGGCGCCTTTCGAGCCAAAAGTTCTTCAATGGGCCAATTCTCGTGCGTATCGTGCCCTGTCCTAACCGGAGGCGCGACAGGAAGGTTCGACTCGATACCCGTTGCACATCCAAGACGGGCCTGGATTTCACGGTTGAAGAGATAGGTCAACGTGAACGGCAGATCCTTTGTATTGGTACGGAGGCTCCGCTCGATCGCAGACATAACATCGCGCTCGGTGGACGTGGTGCTCAGCTCGGACGCCAGACAACGCAATGTTGTAAGACGGCGCTCGCCTATGACACGCTCTGTCTCTTCCGACACAACGCACAGATTACCCATGACGCGGCCATCGTCGCCGTGGAGTGGACTGTAAGAGAATGTGTGGTAGGTTTCTTCCCGGTATCCACTTCGTTCGAGGAAGAGTAGCAGAGCTTCATCCCATGTTGCTTCGCCGGTGTCCAGTACTCGCTGAATGCGGGGACTGATGTCCTCCCAGATCTCTGCCCAGACTTCGCGCGATGGCTTGCCGAGTGCCCAGGGATGCTTTTTCCCGAGCGTCATCCGGGCATAGGCATCGTTGTAGAGGAATGTCAGTTCCGGGCCCCATCCCATCCACATCGCAAAACGGGAAGTGAGCATGACACGCACGATTGTTCTGAGACTCTGTGGCCATCCTTCGGGATCGCCTAAAGGTGTGCCAGACCAATCGAAATCACGTACCAGGTTGCCAGTTTCGCTGCCCCTGAGGAAAACTACCTCGTGGAAAGCTGCATTCTTTGCAGCGCCTTCACCATCTTGCGTGGCATTACGAATCGATCCCGACATGGCAGGTTGCTTCCTGGACAGTGCTTTCCGGGTACCCGTGCTCGTGCGCAGGGGACTCCATGAAACCGCTTGGGACTATCGCGCGAAAATCGACGGTTGACGTCGAGGTCGGCTGAAAACCGGGACAATCTCGGATACGATGCCAATCATAAAGCAAGGGTTGCCCGTCATGAACTCCAAATTGGGAAAGGGGCCGAAAAACCGCCAGACCGAATACCGACTTAAGCAATTTCGGCGATGAGACTCGTCCTGCGCATAGGCGCAAACTCGCCGCCCCATCTTCCGCAACCTCTGCGTACAAGGACCGGGAGCCGCTGGCTAAGGGCGCCGCGTCCACAGCGCACGCTGTGGAAGTCAGGGCGCCAGAGGCGACGCCCCCTGGGAAGAGGTTTCGACGTTCTTGCGAGACAATGGTGGAGACGCGAGCGAAGGTGTCGCACCACCCGCGCGGGCCTCCGATGCCAATAGCAGCTTCAATGAACTTACGGCGGTCGATTTGTCTCATGGGGACTGATTATCGCGCAACGCAGAAGATCGCATATCCGATCGGTTTTCGTGTGCCGGATGTGTGGCGGAATCGAAAGGTTCCATGCAGATCTCTTCCAAGTGATTGCAGACCGCTCCATGCGCGAAACAAATGACATCCCATGCGGAAAGTCGACTCAATACGCAATCGTCGATGCTGTGGGCCACGATGGGAAATGCGCCGTAAGCACGACAAATACAGAGCTCAGAGTTGAGCAAAATTGATCAGACGGCGGCCTTTAATCGTACGATCATGGAGAGATATCAGCTGTAGTTTCGGTTCACCCTGCGGCAGACGGACTGTGGTTCTCTTACCAAAGCAAGAAGAACTCTGATGTCGGCACTCAACCGGAAAGACCGCCGGTGATTCTTCTTGCGCAGGAGAGGTATTTGTGTTGACAAGCAATGACGGCGTTCCCTTCGATCCCGCTGCTTTTCTTGGAAACGCCGGCCTCGGACGCGTCATCGTCGAGTTGAAACCGAAGCAGACCTTCTTTTGCCAGGGGGACGCCGCGGACTCGGTCTTCTATCTGCAGAAGGGCCGCGCAAGGGTCACTGTCGTTTCGCAACAAGGCAAGGAAGCCACCATTACCCACCTATCCCCCGGGGATTTTGTCGGTGAAGAGTCTCTCGCCGCGATCGTGGGGTTGCGTATGGCAACCGCTACCGCCGTGAATGCCTGCTCAGCGCTCATGATCAGTCGAAATGAAATGACTCGCGTGATGCATGATGAGCCTGCTTTCGCTGACATATTCCTGAAGTTCCTGCTGGCACGCAGCATGCGCACACAGGCTGACCTCGTTGACCAGCTCTTCAATTCCAGCGAAAAGCGATTGGCACGCATTCTTCTCTTGATGTCGGAATTCGGCAAGCCGGGCGAACCGGAGCCATTCATCCCGCCAATTACACAGGAAACTTTGGCGGATATGATCGGAACGACAAGATCCAGGGTCAGCTTCTTCATGAATCGCTTTCGCAAGCTCGGCTTTATTAGTTACAACGGCCGGATCCGGGTACATAAGTCGCTCCTGAACGTGGTCCTGCTTGATCAATTGCCAGACGCCAACGCTAAGAAACCGGCAATCCCTCTCACCTAGGCTGCCCGACCTCTCCATCAGGTCGACATCTTCGCCTAAGCCTTTTGAACTTGTACAAGCTCGTCAAAGATCGCTCGATACTGAATCATTGCCGTTCGAAGCTCTTCAGTGCTGGCATCAGCACGCCCAGCCCGCACTGCTATTGCATTTGCCAGGCGATATTCTTCCGTCAGGCTTGGATAGCTGACTGAAATGTCCGCTGCGCTCTGTTCGAAGCCGCCCTTGGGATAGCCAAGGGCTACCAAGAGCGCAGAGATCAATACGTCAGCTTCAGAAACGGCAGACTTCGGTTGATCGACAAAATGAGCTTGCACTGTCTTCCATTCCGCCACAAAACGTTCACGTTCAGTGTTTGCGAGAGTGCGCAGACCCAGGCTTTTCACGCGCGTTTCGCGGTCTGCCAGTTTTGCCTCCGCTTCGCGCGAAGACCCGTGCACAGCAACAGCTCGGTCGTATTCTGGCCCAAATCGGGCGCGCAAACCGCGAGTCTTGGTCGTGCGGATGAAGAAGTATGAGACAACCGCGATGATAGCGATGGCCAGCGCAGCGCCCGCAACAATCAGTTGCGTATTCGTGAAGTAATCAAGCATTAGGATCTCCTGGAGGGCCTTCCTCTGCGGCAAGAAGATTGGTTGCAGTGTCTTCCTGGCACGGGCAGCGCCGGATACGTGATCCATCTTAGGGAGCTCCACAGACATATACTGGCCAGAATTGCTCACCTGTTTCCGCCCACAGCAGGTGGATCGTGCAGCTCTCGCATCGCGCCCCTCTATGTGGAAAAGAATTGTGAGCTCATTGTTCGCGTTTTGGGAGTTGCTTCCCGCTAGGATAAGATTGATAAATTTTGGCTCGCATGGCGAGCCATTCTCGTCCGCATCAATTTGATGTCTTTCGCAAGGCCGAGCAGCCCCAGCATGCGAATGATCCAGTAGTTGAAATCTACTTCCCACCGTGCCATACCGTGATTTGCCGACACCGGATGTGCATGGTGGTTGTTGTGCCAACCCTCCCCACCGGTCAAAAGAGCGACCCACCAGTTATTGGTTGAATCGTCTTGAGTATTGAAGCGCCGAGAGCCCCAGAGATGTGTTGCCGAGTTAACTAGCCATGTGACATGGAAGCCCACCGAAATTCGAAGAAGCACGCCCCAGAGGAGCCACGATAGACCAAGTTTCCATCCTCCGACGGCACTTCCTGTTCCCAATAGCACAATGCCGGTGAGCGTGATCGGCAGCCAGTGCCAGACAGCCAGCCATCGATAAAAGCGGTCCCTCTGCAGATCAGGCGCGTAACGAACGATCATGGCGGTCTCATTATGCAACGCGCCACGCATAATCCAACCCATATGCGACCACCATTTGCCATCGCGAGGTGAATGCGGATCACCCGGTCGGTCAGTGTATCGGTGGTGCATGCGGTGGACTGCAACCCAGTAGGTTGGGCTACCCTGCAACGCCAACGCACCGCATAGCGCCATAGCGTGCTCCAGCCACTTCGGTGTAGTGAAACCCCGATGCGTGAGCTGGCGGTGATAGCTGACTGCGATGCCGACGTTCTGGCTCAAAAGCCACATTACGAGGAATAGTGCGAACGATGACAAACGAAAGAAGAAGAACGCCGCCAATGCTCCCATATGGAAGGTTGCAATCACAACAAAGAAAACCCAGTTGAATTCGTTTGAATTGCTTTGTTTCAGTTCGGCATTTGAGCAGAGGACTAGTTCCCCTGGACCTGAAATCACTGTTTGCATCATAGATTTCTTACGTGATCACATCGACGACCGCGGCCTTTTGAAAGGCCGGCATCAGCTTCGGACCGCGTACTCCCTCAATTGAGCTTTAGCAGCTTGCCGCGGAAATATCTGAGCAACATTGCTCACTCGGGGAGTGTGTCATTTCGAACCCGCTGAGTCTCTGCAGCTAAACCCTCGGGGTACGACCAGGATGATGTTCCAAGGCTTTCGATCGGTCTTGACCAGTCATACTGTTGGTGCTTCCTTGTGGCCTTCATCGTGATTCTGCCCCCAGCGCGCGCGTTCTCGCTCGAATGCGAGGATGCTTCATCGGCAGTCGTGGCAGCCGAGGATGAGCCCTATAGCTCAGACTCTGGACATGGCGGCGGCTAAGGTGGAAATTGTAAGGATAGATAGTCAAGGCCCAGGATGAAGAGGGCGAACCCTGCACGGTTTCAAAATCCTTATAGTGGCTGACGTTGCTGGATTATTCTTGGCCGCAACTGAGCATCCTACACCACAATCGGAACCGCAGACACCTGAGGGGGTCACACATGCGTGGACTCAAGATTCTCTTTTCTCCCACTGCGTTGCTCGCCGGTCTGGCGCTTGCGCCATCGTCTCCTGCGCAGCTTTCCATCAACATCGGCGTTCAGCCCTCCTGCCAGTACGGATACTACGGATATGAGCCTTACGGCTGCGCGCCAATGGGATATTACGGGGCGGGCTATTTCTACAACGGCATCTTCGTGGGCATGGGGCCCTGGGCTGGCTGGGGCTATGAGCACGGCTGGGGCAGCCACCGCTTTAACGGTGACGGCGGAGGACGCTATCACGGTGGAGTTGGCCGCGTTGCTTATAAAGGATCCTCAGGGGGCGGCCGCGAAGCACGCGCCGGCAGCGGAGCAAAGCAAGAGAAGGGCGCAAGCTCCCATGTCGGCGGGACCCGACCGAGCCCAGATCATAAGGCTTCGAACAACTCAGCTCCGCGCAGTGCTGCCTCGCACGGGGGCCAAGCGCACCCAACCGGTGGTCAAGCTCACGGCGGGGGTATTTCCCCGCACAACGGGAGCGACCACAAGTAGACATTACAACGCAGCAGAAGACGGCGAAGCAGGCTAGCTTCGCCGTTTGCATTTATGGATCTATCAAGTAGCGGCCCGAGGGAAACACAGGGCGGGCGGTAACCCACCGCTGCAAGCCGAAGCCATTGCGCAATATCCCAGGGGCGTCCGGAAGAGCGCAATGGATATCTTCAATAACGTTGTCACTGCAGACCCCATGAAACCAAGCCTGACTTGCCGACATAAAAGCTCGAACACCATCTTCCGACTACTGGCGCCAGCAAACGGTAACGTGAATCTGCATGACACATCCATCCTGCGGGCAGCGCAGATTCAGCTTCACAACGGTCGGCTGCGCGACCCTTTGGGCGCGCGGGCCTCGTCAGACTCCTTGGCGATCGTAGAGGGCGCAGTCGACAGAACTTGACACGGAAGTCCCTCTCTAACCATAGCCGGAACTATCTTCGCCCGAGTCGCCTGCACTTTGACGGAGGCGCCTGGGCGCCCAAGTGGCCGCATCTTGCCACTTCTCATCGCTCGCCGCGCAGCGAAATGTGCGTTGACATCGATTTTCTTGATGAGACTCATGGGCCCGCTCCAATCACTCCGTTCACGTCCTCTGCAGCCCATGTTTCGTCCGCAGAGGACTACGGGTTGAAGTTAGCGGATGCTTCCGATCGTTGTGTTGACAGGGCTTCCAATTGCTTCGCCCGAAACGACTAGTTCCACTCGCCGATTCTCTTGCCGCCCAGTCGAGTTTTCGTTCGAAGCTACAGGTGAACTGCTACCAAAGCCCGTTGCGCTCACCGAGCCTGCCACTACGCCCTGCTGCACGAGGAATTCACGGACAGCTCCGGCACGGTTCTCTGAGAGCTTCTGGTTCATCTCATCGCCACCTACATTGTCGGTATATCCTCCGACCGCGATGTTGAGCCCTGGATATGCGATCAAAATTCCGGCAATCTTGGCTAGTTTTTCTCTCGCTCCCGATTTCAGCGTGTAGTGTCCGGTGTCAAACAACACATCCGACATGCTGACGATCAGTCCTCGCGCGCTGTCGCGTGTCTCGAGGATTTCATTCAGCCGTGCTTCCAATTGCGCACGCATCGACACTTTTTCACTGTCTGCCTTATCTTCTCCTTGTTTCGCTATCTGGGCAGCCAACCGCGACTGGTCGGCATCCGCTTGCGCCGCATCGATTGCAACAGCTGAGGCTTCCTGGCTGTTGACCATATCCGTGTGGGCCTTGGTCGCTGCATCCTGAGCGGCGGCAGCCTCGGCTTGGGCCCGCTCTTTCTGGCGCGTCGCCCTTTCGGCCTCGTCGCGCGATTGCGCCTGTGCATCGGCCGCGTCCTGGCGCTCCTGCGCCGCACGATCTTCGTCCATCCGCTTGACCGCTATTTCCCGTGCATCTTCCGCAGTTTGTACGGTCTCGCGAGACTTCGCGATTAGTTGCTTCTTATCCGAACGTCCTGCCGTTGCGTATAGGTCGGCGCTGTCCATCAACTCAACAGCACGTTTATAACTGTCTCCGGAGTACTTCTCCGCGCCTTCTGATTGTGCGATACGCACGGCATTCCGCGCTTCAAGAAACTCCAGGGGCAGCTTGGCATCCAGAACCACCGGGTCAAATTTGTAACCGGTCGGAATATAACCCCCGCGTTCCATGAGCTCATATTTCGCGTTCATAGCTTCAGGCGTGCCCTTCGTGTCAGGGCGAACGACATTTTCAAGCACGACGACATTGCTGGGCTGGCGCACGGCAAAATAAGGCTCCGCTGTGACGATCAGTGCGAACGCCTGGAGATTGGTGGTGGCAGTCAGTTTGCTTTGCGCATTGCCTCCGATCAGAACCTCTCCCAGGTTCACTGCGCGGCCGTCCGGAGAGATCGCCCACATCACGTAAGTCAGGTACTCGGTGCCAAAAGTCGTAGGACTTTGCAAATTCTCAAATTCCGCTTCAACCTCCATCGTGCCGCGCTTGCTGCGCACTTTGGCTTTTCCCTGGACCGAGGGCAGCAAAGCCGTTCCTGCCAGATCTATCTCTGAGGCTCCTCCACGATGCTGATAATTCACGGCTTCGACCGTCCGACTAGTCTCAGTGGAAGCGGACGTTGGGCCGACCGGCATGAGGGCAATTGAATCTTGCGGGCTGGCCTGAACAAATACGCTCAAACCAAGCACGCTTCCTATCACGAACAAAAGTGTGTGCTTCACGGTTACTCCTGCAGTCAATGGACTGCTTTGTTGGGTTTTGCCTTGTGTTGGTTGCCGGAGCTGTAAAGGCCTCACCGGTGCGTTCATTAATGTCCGACGCGGAATTTACTGAGGTGCTGAAACAGCCCGTAAAGATTCGCAATCCACAGGACCAGGACAATGACAACCAAGGCGTTCAAGATCGATTTGATTTGTGACTGCATTGGGATGAAACGATTCACAATCCACAGAAGGAGGCCTGCTGCAACAATTGTGATGAGGACGGTGGTAAGTGGCATCTTTGTTTTCTCCATTCGTTTCTCAGATTCGATACCCTCAAGGCATCGTCGAGAAATCATGAGCAATCGGCTCAATTAGCGGGGGAGCCATCGGAAAGAGGGAAAGGAATGCTCCGCTTCACTTTCATTCTTTCAAGTGGATGAAACAATTGCTGAGCTGTAATGCTCATTCAGCAAGACTGAGAGCAGCCGGGATGCCAAGTATTACGCCATCACTAAGGCTGGAGAAACGGCGCTCAGCCAAGAGACACTTTCCTGGCGCAAGACCTGTTTCCACTAAGGTGTCAAGTCGAGAGGAGAAAAGAGCCAGTTCGGCGAAGCTCCGATTTCACCTACGTAAGGAGGTAACCGAGAGAGGCTGTTGTCGCACGTAAGTTCATTCGTTTCAAATTTAAGCGAGCCTGATTACTTAGAGGCGGCCGCTCCCAACAATGAGCGGCACGTGCACCAATTAGAGCGTATGCTCAAAGGAGTAGTTTTTATTTCCCTTCTCGCCTTTGGCATTCCAGGCTTCGCTTCGGACGAGCATCGTTCAAGTACGCAACGGCACGACTGGAATCATCATGAGTCTTGTTCAAAAGAGGGACTTCGCGAGTCCTCAACCTTTCCGCAATCCTATGGGCACACATTTGTACCGGCCGGAAAGCCAGCCCGACGCAACAGGCTTCTCGGAGGAGACATCAGCAAATCTTCCAGCGGAGTCGAGCCAAGACTTTGAAGATTCAATCGAGCAGCCCGGCTCGATCGCTTCGCAAAATTCGTTGGTGGTTACAGGATTCCCATCGAGCCGGGGTGAGGCGCCTGCACCCTCAAAAAAGATGGATTCGTGAAATCGCATTCCGTTTTCCTACGCAACGGATGTATTCTGCCCAACCGACTGGACCCACTCAGCGAGCCGGTCGGCGATCACTGGGCGCGAATTGAGGAGCTCGACGCTCTGATTTTCGACACCATGATTCGCCAGGCGGGATGGCATTTCATGTGGATTCAGGGCCCCTGCGCCCGCAGAGGCTTTGGCAGGTCCCGCGGCAGCGCGACAGCCTATGCTCTTTGCCGCGCGCTCGAAGGAATCGCACAACGGTTCAATGCTGCGGAGCTCAATTCGATACAGACAGCCAAGTACTTTGGCGTCTATGTTGCGACTGTCACGGTGCAGCCCAGACAGATTCAGGAAGAGACTTCCCTGGACTGCCCAACGGACATCTGACGCCAGATTCGAAATGCGCTCTCACAGGCTTCGACAGCACCGTGTAGGCGCATCACGCCTGCGGTGCGAAGCGGGCTCGAATGAAAGCAGGATGCCATGTATTCCAATGAAACACATCCAGCAAGCGTGGCCAACGGCCATCCTGCGGGGTTAGCAACCTCGCTTGGACCCAAAGCTCCGCCGGATCCTTTGCCGACGCGCATTGCCTTTGTAGGGAATTATCTTCCGCGGGAGTGCGGAATTGCGACGTTCACCACCGACCTGTGCACAGCTCTTGAAGCTGAATACGGGCACGACCGTCTGTTTGCAATCCCGGTAAACGATCCAAATTCGAAATACGACTATCCAGTTCAAGTTCGCCTCGAGCTCGAGCAGGAAGAACTAGCTTCGTATGCGCGCGCAGCCGATTTTCTCAATTTCAACGGGAACGACCTTGTGTGTCTCCAGCATGAATACGGCATCTATGGCGGCAGCGCGGGCGACTACATCCTCGCCCTTCTTCGCAAACTGAAAATGCCTCTAGTGACCACTCTGCACACTGTGCTGCGAGAGCCTGACGCGCAGCAGCGTGCAGTCCTTGAGGAGATTGCGGCGCTCTCTGATCGTCTGGTAGTCATGAGCACGCTGGCCTCTAACTTACTGCACGACGTGTACGCAGTTCCAAGCGAGAAGATCGATATCATTCCGCATGGCGTGCCTGAAATGCACTTCATGGATCCCAACTACTTTAAGGATCGCTTCGGCACGGAAGGGAAATCTGTCCTTCTGACCTTCGGTCTGCTTTCTCCGAACAAAGGCATCGAGAATGTGATCCGTGCGCTGCCGCCAATTCTGGCGCGGTACCCCAAGGTGGTCTACATCGTCTCTGGCGTGACACATCCTCATATCCGCAGGCGCGACGGAGAACAGTATCGGGAAGGATTGCGAGCGTTGGCCGAGGAACTGGGTGTCTCATCGCAGTTGATTCTCAATAATCGCTTTGTGAATGCGGAGGAGCTGATCGAGCATGTGGGCGCGGCGGATGTTTACATTACACCTTACAGGCAGGAGGCACAGGTAGTTTCCGGCACACTGGCCATTGCCCTGGGCGCCGGCAAAGCCATCGTTTCGACGCCTTACTGGCATGCGAAAGAGCTACTGGCGGATGGGCGAGGCATCATTGTTCCATTCGATGATCCCGGCTCGATTGCGAAAGCCGTAACGCGGCTCCTGGACAATGATGCTGAACGCCACGCGATGCGCAAGCGCGCCTATCTCTATTCCCGGAATACCACATGGCCAAAGACTGCGCGGTCCTACATGGCGTGCTTTCAGCGAGCCCGTTTCGAACGAAGTTTACGCCCCAGACCGGCGCAGCAGGACGAACTCGCACTGCGGGAAACAGACAGCCTGCCGGTGCTCAATGCCGCGCACCTTGTAAACATGACCGACGATACGGGGATGCTTCAGCACGCCATCTTCTCGGTGCCCAACACCGCCGAGGGATACAGCACCGATGACAACGCGCGTGCTCTCATTGTGTCGAACACTTTGAATGAGGCCACACTCTACGGAAACGCCGTGGATTATGCTGCACTCTCACATCGCTACCTGGCATTTCTGTGGCTTGCATTTAACTCCGAAAATGGACGGTTCAGAAATTTCCTTGGCTACGACCGGAGATGGCTGGAGAATGTCGGCTCCGAAGACAGTCACGGCCGCTCGCTTTGGGCGCTGGGCACCGTGTTGGGCCATTCGCGGGATGCCGGATTGCGCGGTGCAGCGGGCAGGTTGTTTGAGGCTGCTCTGCCGGCGGTTCTCACTTTCAACAGCCCTCGCGCATGGGCCTTCAGTGTCCTCGGAATACAGGCCTACCTGGACTGGTTTCCAGGAGACCGGGCAGTTCAGGGAGCAAGGAACGCGCTCGCCAACAAGCTGCTGGATAGATACGAACGAAGTTGTTCGGCGACCTGGCATTGGTTCGAAAAGAGCCTGTCTTACTCAAACGCGCGGTTGTCGCAGGCGCTTATTTTGTCGGGATGGCACAGCGGAAATCGCAGGATGATCGCGAAGGGAATTGAGTCTCTCGAGTGGCTTGTCGCCACACAGCATTTTGCCGATGACGAGATCTTTGTGCCCATTGGCTCCAATGGATTTTTCGCAGAGGGGCGTGAGAAGGCCCGATTCGATCAGCAACCTGTCGAGGCTTGCGCAACGATCTGCGCCTGCATGGAAACCTACCGCCTCACGCGCCAATCCCGCTGGCTTGAGGAAGCGCAGCGTACTTTCCGCTGGTTCCTAGGAAAAAACGACCTCCAGGTCCCTGTCTACGATGCGGCAACGGGCGGGTGCAGAGACGGATTGCACCCTGACCGAGTGAATGAAAACCAGGGTGCCGAATCGACACTTTCATTCCTGATGGCTCTTCTTGCAATGCAGGGAGAGATTGTAACCAACGCACATGAACTCCAAAATGAAATGAGTGCCTCTCTTTGAATCCACAATCCCCCGCGGTTGCCGAGCTAGAGCTCAAAACAACTGGGCGCGCGAAACCAGGAGGCGGTACCGACTTGCCCCTGTTCACCCGCTATTCCGGCAACCCTATACTAAGCCGGGAAAACTGGCCTTACCCCATCAACAGCGTATTCAACGCGGGAGCAGTGCGACTGCCCGACGGAAATACTTTACTGTTGTGCCGCGTGGAGGAGCGCACCGGCCTGTCGCATTTGTGCGCGGCGCGCTCAAAGAATGGAATCGACGATTGGCGCATCGATCCTGAACCAACCCTGGTTGCAAATCCGCGCCAGTTTCCTGAAGAAATCTGGGGCATCGAAGACCCGCGCATCACCTACGTTCCCGAGCTTGAGCAATATGCAGTCGCGTACACCTCGTTTGCACGCGGTGGCCCCGGCGTCTCGCTCGCATTAACGCGAGACTTCAGAAATTTCGAACGATTTGGCGTCATCATGCAGCCGGAGGATAAGGATGCGGCTCTGCTGCCTAGGCGCATCAACGGCTATTGGGCCATGATCCATCGTCCCGTCACTTCCACCGGCGCACACATGTGGATCTCCTACTCGCCGGACCTTCGTTTTTGGGGCAACCACAAAGTCATGCTCGAGGCTCGCCGCGGGGGATGGTGGGACGCGAATAAGATCGGGCTGTGCTCGCCGCCGATTGAAACGTCGAAGGGCTGGCTGACGATTTATCACGGGGTTCGGCAAACGGCCGCGGGAAGCATCTATCGCCTGGGACTCGCGCTCTTCGATCTCGAGAAACCGGAACTCTGCCTGCAGCGCGGCGATTCCTGGATGTTCGGGCCCGAGGCTCCGTATGAATGCGCTGGCGATGTGAAAAATGTCGTGTTTCCTTGTGGACAGACCATTGGCGCTGACGGGGACACGATTCATCTCTACTATGGCGCAGCTGACTTCTGCGTGGCTATGGCAACCGGCAGTGTCCGTACTCTGCTCGCATGGCTCGATGCGCACTGCGGCGCCCACAAGAACGGCGGACTGTAACACAAACGAAGGGAAACTTGCATGGACACGACGCTCTGGAACCGACCCGCATGGCTGCCTCAACTGATCTGGTTGAAGCACAAATGCCCTGTATGTAACTCGTTGCAATTCAAACCCGCCGAACTGCGCCAGTACGATGGCCTGCTCAGCATGTTCGCACTTTGGCCCGTGCGTTGCATGTTCTGCTGGAGGCGGTTCTACTGGTTCGCCTTCCATGCACCGGAACCTGCCTGAAACGACCCCGGATCCGTCGATTGGACTGCTTCGGCAGTTGTGCTCAAGGAGAACTGAATGCTTTCGTCCTACAACCCCACATCGAACGATCTTCTGTTCCGGCTCATTTCGGAACAAACAAGGAGTGCCATGAATTACACGGTTATCGCGCAGAGTGCCTCGGAAATAGACGACGTTGAAAATGCTCCCGCAGTGAGCATGGGACCTTATCTCGCCGCCACCGACAAGACAGATCTGCTGGGGACACTCAGCGTCTATACCCAGAAAGGCGACAGCCGTGAACAAATCCGGCTTCTCTATATGAATGCGACCGCTCTCCGCGTTTGGAGAGCGATGGGCAAGCAGGCGCGCCTGGTCGGTGCTCAACATCGTCCGCCGCACGTGGCTCTCCTCGCCTATGGTGTGCCGTTCAGCAAATAATAAGTTTGGTTAGAGCCAATCACGTCACGCGCGTGAAATCACAGTAATCGTTGCGTCCGAAGGCAGAACGATGAAGGTTTTACCTGCCCGGCGTCGACCTCGTTCGCCCGCCATGTCCGGATTTAACGAAACGGATAGAGCTTTTGATTCGCTAAATCGACTCGCTGAAACGGTACCCAATGTGTGACTCCGTGAGAAGGTAAATTGGATTCGCCGGGTCGTCTTCAATTTTCATTCTCACTTGACGCACGAAGGTACGGAGGTATTCAAGTTCATTCCCGTATTCAGGTCCCCAAACCGTTCGGAGCAGCCTGGCATGAGGCACGGGTCTACCGGCGTTCGCCATCAAGTAATGGAGCAAATCAAATTGCTTCGGAGTCAGGTGAACCCGTCGTCCCTTCTTCTGAACGAGATGCCGTGAAGTATCAAGCTGCACGTCACCAATCATAATGAGCGTACTCTCTTCGTCAGCAATCCTATTGCGGCGGACTGCCGCTCGGATTCGTGCAATCAGCTCGCGAAGTTGAAAAGGCTTCGTAATGTAGTCATCTGCTCCGGAATCCAATGCCTCCACCTTGCGATCTTCGCTGCCTTGCACCGTGAGCATGACGATGGGCAATTGCGGCGTGATTTTTCGGATTGCACGGCATACCTCGATCCCGCCCAACCCGGGCATGTTGATATCGAGAAGCACGATATCAAAATGGGCAGTTCGTACCAGTGAGACTGCCTCCTCGCCACGCGCGGCCTCGATCACTGCGAATCCCAATCCTTTTAGAATGGTGCGCAGTGAAATTCGAATTGAAGGTTCATCGTCGACGATAAGTACGGTGGACTGATTTTCGTTCATTCTGTTCTCCTTCCATCTCCCGGTAATGAAAGAAAGAAAGTCGTTCCTTCTTCCGCGTCGCTGATGACCCATGTGTGGCCGCGATGCGCTTCGGCCGCCATTTTTACTGTCGAGAGACCAACTCCTGTTCCTTCGGCCATGGCCTTTGAACCTTTGCCCCGATAGAAACGCTGAAAGATCTTCTCCCGCTCGGAAATCGGAATCGGAGGCCCGAAGTTGTGCACTGAGATGGTTACCTCCGCGTGACTCTCCCATGCCGAGACCTTCACCTTCTGGCCGGCGAAGGAATATTTGGCTGCATTGTCGAGAAACTGAGCGAGGGCCATCGAAAGCAGTTCCGAATCGCCTCGGACCTTCAAAGAGGTGTTGGCAAAGACTACTTCGATGGGGTGTCCAGCCATGCGTCCGGATTGCTCTCGAAGCACGCGCCCAACCAGATCAGAGACCTCAATCTCGTCCTTCTGGAGCGTCAAATCCTCGGCCTCCAGCTTCGCCGTCTGAAGAAGACGCGTACAAAGCTGACTAAGCTTGTTGGTCTCGTTCTCGACAAGAGAAACCAGCTGCCCTTGCGATTCGTTCAAGGGCCCAACCTCTCGCAGTCCCGAGCTTGCGGTCTGAATCGCCGTAAGCGGCGTCTTCACGGCGTGGGCGAGAGAATCAAGAACCGCCGCTCGAAGTCGCTCGCTTTGATGAGCCTGTTCAATCTGAATCTCTTTCTCGAACGACACGCATCGATCAAGCGTGATGGCTGCCAAGGAAGCGAGAGCATCAGTTACAAGTGGACCCAGAGTGCCACGAATTGCGATCGCACCCACGGAGGTATTTCGGGTCCTGAGTACCCTGACCGATATTCCCGTGACGGGATCGTCGCCATTTTCCTGAAGGAAATAGCACTCCTTTGCAGTATTCTCTTCTCCCTCTCCAAGGCTTCCTGCGATATCACACTTACCTGAATTGGCATCAAAAATTGCCACACCTTCGACGGAGAATATTGTCCGAATCACCTGCGATAACTGCGGCCCAGCGGGCTGATGCAAGTTGATCATCAATGTGGAACGGCTGAGCTCGTACAGCTGCTCCATTGCCATCCGCTGCACACCTGCCTCATGAGTGCTCCGCTGTTCACGGGAGGACACCCGGCTGACGACCAGGGCACTCAGCTCAAATGCGCCGAGCGCGACCCAGTCTTGTGGATCGGTAATGTTCAACGTTAGGTAGGGAGGGTAAAACAGGAAGTCCAGGCAGGCGGCACCTATAACCGACACGACCGTTGCCTGCCAAAATCCGCAAATAATCGCCTCAGCCACAACGACGAGCAGACAAAGAAATCCCACGGGTGCCGAGTTGAAGTGCAGGATGTAACCTGAGAAACAGAGCAGAATAACTGCCCAACCGCCTCCCAAAGCTTCGCCGAGAAATCGAAGCCAACCTCCCAGTTTTCCATCGCGAGGGGTTTGAGAAGATTTCATAACTCTCTTGGATTCTGCCTATTCCGAGTAATCCAAGAATATCTGGGACATAATCAATAAACCATAAACGAGACACAAAGAATTAATGAGGATGGCGCAGAGTGGACAGCCCCGCCACCCTCTTGACCGTAGGGAAACGAGAGGCTATTTTGTCGCTGAGGCGAGGTTCTCGTAGTGTGAAGCCTCCTGATCCATCTGTCCAGCTTCATACATGAAATATTCATATCGATTTCTGGATGAGTCCACAGGGCGCGGATACTTCATAGAAACGCTGGAGATGTCTTGACTGCGGCGCTGCCATTCCGCCCTTTCAGCCTGCGCCTGTTGCTGAAGCTTGATTTGCCTGGCTCTGAAGTAACTCGCAAGCTGCCGATATTGGTCGACACTGTGGGCTTCCCGAACCAGCTTATGCAACTCCTCCTTGCTGAACTTCTGGCTGGCGGATTCGTCCGCGTATCCCAGGGTGATTGAAGCGATACTCAACGCTGCAACGATTGTGGTCGCACGGATGAGCTTCATGATTTGTTCTCCTCTTGAATCGAGTATGTCGATTTCAATCTGAAGGAGGCATGAAGCTAACTTAAGACCATTCAAAATGGTTTATAAGGCATTTGTAAGGTCCAACTCCGCAGCCCTCAAGCAGGAGGAACCGTCACGCTCGCTGATTCTCAGTCGATGAGCGACCCTTCCGGACCAAAGCCAGAAAGCGGCGCGCGAGCTCGCGAATGCGATGATCTTGTTTGCGTGCGATTGCATCTTTCGGCAGGAGTTCCATTCCAACTCCCAGAGCGGACGCACCAGCCTCAATAAGGCTCTCCGCCGTCTGCAGGCTGACTCCGCCGGCAGCGATCAGCGGAATCTCAGGGAGCGGGAGCTTGAGTGAACGAATATACAAATCGCCGCCGAGCGAAGCGGCGGGAAATATTTTTACGTAGTCTCCGCCGGCTTTTCGGCAGGCGATTACCTCCGTGGGCGTAAGGGCGCCTGGAATCGCCACGACGTTCTCTTTGAGCGTGGCCGCAACTACTTCTGGAATAAACCCGGTGCTGGTGATGAAGCGTGCTCCGGCATCAATGCATCGAAGAGCCGTATCGCCGTCAAGTACCGTTCCCGCGCCAACAACCATGTCAGGAAACTTTTTGCTTACCTGAAAAATGATTTTCAGCGCATCTGGGACAGTCATGGGAATCTCACCGATCGGAATCCCGGATGCATAAAGAATCTCGGCGCAATACAAGGCCTGATCCGCGGAATCAACTCGAATTCCGGGGAAAATGCCGATTTCCTCGATTCGAATTCTGGCTTCTTCACGCGTCATATTCTGAGTCCGCCTTTCGAAGCGTGCACGCTCTCGAATTCTGAAACAGCTATTGAATAGCTTCGCTTCCAACAGCGAGGTTGAGTTGGCCGGTCGCGGTCAAATAAGCCCCAACCAGCTGCACGTAGGCAAGCTGGACTTGCCGGTAATCGCTCTGCGCGTTGAGGAAGTCCATCAGCGAAGCACCGCCGTGTTCGTAGGCAAAGGTGACCGTGTCGCGAACACGCAAGGCCTGATCGTTGTACTTCGCCTTATAGGGCTTGAGGAGTTCAATATTGCTGCGCACCAGTTCGTAGGCCGTGTCCACGTCGCTGAATACCTGCGCGCGGGCAGCGTCGCTGGCCTGCTGACTGCGATCGATGTCGATCAGAGTGCGTTTCTTTTCGCCCTGATTTCGGTCGAAGATGCGAAGTGGAACGCTCACGCTGCCACCGATTGTCTCGGAGCCGTTCGGATTGTTGGTAGAGGAATTATTTGTGAACCAACCTGAGAAGGTCGGATCCGTAGAGCCGTTTGCCATGGCCAGCTTGTGGTTCGTAACGGACTGTTGAATCGTTTGCAGCGCCGCCTGCAGGTCGGGCCGAGCCGCCAAGGCGGCATTCCGGTAAGTATCCAGCGGCTGCAGCGCATCGATGAAGTCGAAAGTGCCCGTCACGTCGAACTGGTCTACGGGTGTGCGGTCATTCAGCATCTGCAGAAGTTGAATCTTCGCGGTGCGCAGGTTGACAATCGCGGTTTCAATCTCCGACTCGTATTGCACGCGCAGTAATTCAATCCGATCAAGGTCGATCTGGGCAAGATCGCCAGCTTTGAAACGGGTGCGGCTGATCTCAATGATGTGGTCATAATACTCGAGATCAGCTTTCGCAAGATAGAGGACGGACTTGGCCTGCAGTGTCCCAACAAACGCTGATCGCAAAGCAAACACCATGTTTCGTTCCAAGTCTTCATGCTGCGACTGCGTGATGCGCGTGCCTTCCTGTGCGCTCTCAAGGCGGAGCTCGCGCTTATGTTTACGCTCATGCAGATAACTGAAGTTCGGTTGCTCAGTGGTTCCTTTAAACGGCGTCCAGACTCCATTGTGCGGCGCGGCCTGGTTGCCGTCGACCGATAGCGTGAATTGCGGGTTCGGACGAAGAAAGGCTGTGATTTCCTCTGCTTGCATTTCGTCCACGTTGTCGGCATCCGCTTTCAACGCCGGATTGGCTGCTTCGAACTTTGCCTTCACCTGCTCCCAGGTCAATCCGCCTTGCGCAAACACCAGTTTCGACGAAGCCGTCAGAAGTAAAACAGCAAGAAGATGTCGAGACAAAGCAAAGAGGATTCGAGTTAGGAAGAACTTAGTGTTCAAGTGAAACCCCCGTTTCCGGAGCAGGAAGGGTATCTCCGTCCCTAGCGATCCAGACATAGAGGGTCGGCAGCAAGAAGATACTCAACAGGAGATCTGAGAGGAGGCCTCCTACGATGACAATGGCAAACGGACGCTGCGAATCCGAGCCGATAGCATGGGACATCGCAGCAGGAAGCAATCCCAAGGTAGCCACAAGCATGGTGATCAGGATCGGACGCAGCCGCAAGACGGCGCCTTCAACTGCCGCACCATCAATGGTGTAGCCCCGCACCCTAAGCTGATTGATGTATTCAAGCATGATGACACCCGTTTGGACTGAAACCCCAAAGAGCGCCAGGAAGCCGACACCGGAAGATACGCTGAAGTATGTGCCGGTCACAAGGAGAGCGAGTAGGCCTCCCACGCGAGCCATGGCCACATTAGCGATAATCAACAGCGCCCATTTGAAGGAACGAAACATGGCATAGAGAATGATGAATATCAAAAAGATTGTGAGGGGAACGATGAGAAGCAACCTTTTTTCGGCTCGCGTTTCGCTGTCATATTCTCCAGACCACTCCAGGTGATAGCCATGCGGTAACTGAACATTCCTGGCGATCTTATCGATGGCTTCCTTGACCGTGGTGCCAAGGTCGCGTCCGCGAACCTCAAAACGGATGGCGACATAGCGCGAACCGCCTTCCCGGTAAATGTCGTAGGCGTCATCGCGAATCTGAACTTTGGTCAACTGTGCCAGCGAGACGCGCTCTCCGGAAGGAGAGAGCAGCCGGATATTTTGGATAGCCTCTTTGGTGTCGCGGTATGGTTTCTGATAACGCACGACCACGTTGTAGACCGCCTCTCCCTGCAGGACCTGGCTGACGGGATTACCGCCGATGGCGGTCTGGACGGCATCCTGTATATCGGCCACATTGATGCCGAAGCGCGCAGCCGCCTGACGGTCAACGGTGAGATCGATATTTGGCTGGCCCGTATCGCGCTGAATTCCCAGGTCCTTGACCCCGTCAATTTTGGCCATTACGTCTTTGATCTCTTCTCCCTTTTCCTCGAGAAGGTCCAATTCCGGCCCGTATAACTTGGCGCACAGTCCGCCTTTCGTGCCGGTCATCGTTTCATCCACGTTGTCCTCAATGGGCTGGGAGAAATTCCAGAAGGCCCCAGGATGCTTCTCCACTTCGCGATCCATCGCGGCGATCAGCTCCTCTTTATTCCGATGAAAAATAGGTCGCCATTGGTCCTTGGGTTTCAAGTCGATGAAATATTCCGTATTGCCGAATCCTCCCGTGTCGGTTCCATCGTCGGGCGCCCCGGATTGCGATACGACTTTCGTGACCTCGGGGAACGAAGCGAAGACATACCGGTTTTGCTCGGCGAAGCGCGTGCCTTCCGTCTCGCCTACGCTGTTTGCCATCGCGCCACGCGCCCAGATTGCGCCTTCGTCCAAGTGGGGCAGAAACTCTGAGCCAATGACGCCGCTGAACGTCAGGAAAAGAGCGACGGCCAACGACGCCAGGCCAACGCCAACGGTGATCCAGCGATTCTCGATCGCCGACTTCACCACGCCCCGATACCGCTCCTTCAGGAACTCCATCACCGGGTTTTGCCATTCCTTAATACCACGCGGAAATAGCAGCGCTGCCAGCACAGGCACAATGAAGACCGAGAAAACGATTGCACCGAGTAATGCGAACGCAACCGTCCACGCCATGGGCCGGAATAAACGTCCTTCGACTCGTTGCAGTGTGAAGATCGGCATGTAGGCGGTGATGATAATGGCGATGGCATAGAAAACCGGGCGCTGAACCTCGTGAGCAGCATCGCGAATCATCTCCACCGACGTCTTTTGGTTCATCGTGATGCGTCGACCAGCGACGGACGCGGAATCTCCGATTCCGCCTTCAGTAAGTGCTGGTACGCCGCGACTGATATGCCGGATGATGTTTTCCATCATGACGACGGCACCATCCACCACCATTCCGAAGTCGAGCGCGCCAAGCGAGATCAGGTTTGCGGGGATATGGCTAAGGTTGAGAAAGATAGATGCGAAAAGCAACGCAAACGGAATGGTGAGCGCAACAATGAAGGCTCCGCGAAGATTACCGAGAAACAAGAAGAGGATGATCGTCACAAGGATCATCCCCTCGCCGAGGTTGTGCAGCACCGTGTGCAACGTGTAATGAAGCAGATCGCTGCGGTCGAGCATGGGAATGACCTTCACACCTTCGGGCAGGATGTGATTGTTGAGCTCGTCCACCTTCTGGTGAATCCCTTCAATCGTGGGGCCTTCTTCGGCCCCCTTGCGCATCAGCACGCCGCCCTGGATGACATCTGGCTCATCGACAATGACGCCGTCAGGACGATGATCGGCCCTGGCCATGTGTCCCAGCCGAATCTTTGGTCCCCACTCCACGACCGCGATGTCCTTTACGCGAACGGGAGCGCCATTCGCGGTGGTTAACACCGTATTCTCGATATCCTGCACGTTGCGGTAAAGTCCGAGTGCGCGGACATTCAGTTGCTGCAAGCCCTCTTCGACGAAGCTGCCGCCGGCGTTTACGTTGTTATTGGTAAGCTGGTTCTCCACCTGGCTGATGCTCAAGCCATAGGAGATGAGCTTGTTGGGATCGACGCGCACCTGATATTCGCGCGCGGTGCCCCCGAAGTCGCTCACATCCACGACGTTCGGAACTTTCCTGAATTCCTTGTACAGAGTCCAGTCTTCGATGCTCCTCAAATTCATCAGGTCATACGCCGGATTCGTGCTCCGGATCGTGTACCAATAAATCTGGCCGGTCATGCTCCAGTCCGTTCCGATTTGAGGCTGCACTCCCGCAGGCACACTCACCTGCGTGAGCCTTTCGAGCACCTTCTGGCGATTCCAATCGTTGACCGATTGGTCGTCGAAGATCAAGGTGATCAGGGAAAGGCCGAAAATCGACTCCGATCGCACCGTCGTGAGGTGAGGAATTCCAAACACCTGAATCTCAACTGGAACCGAGACTTGCTGTTCCATTTCTTCTGCGGAATGCCCGGGCCACTGGCTGATGACGTTCACGTAGTTGTCGGCGATGTCCGGATAGACCTCGACTGGCATGTTGTGAAACGACACCGCCCCCCAGCCGAGTAATAGCACCCCCATCGCGAGCACCACGTAACGATTATTGAGCGCAAAATCTACGAGATTGCGAATCATGAAATCTTCCTCAGGCCTCGAAGTGGAGCGTCATTCATTGTCGATTACATTTTGGAGGTTGATCGCGTTGGTCACGATCTGCTGGCCCGGTCGCAGCCCGGACAGAATCTCCTGCATGTTGTTCGGCAACTGTTCGCCGCTGACGACCTGAACTCGCTTAAACCTCTCTTGCGCAGGAATGAAGACCCAATCGCGGTCGTGCAGATGTACGATCGCGGACGATGGGACAGCCGGGTAGGTCTGCTTCTCTTTGCCAAACAAAGTGGCCGTAGCGAACATGCCCGGCCGCATCATCTCGCCTGGGTTGGCCACTTCAATGCGGACCTTTGTTGTGCGAATGTTCGGATCGAGAATCGAGCCGATGTTGCTGATCGTGCCTTTGAGAACTTTGTCCGGATAGGCGTTCAGCTTGATGTCGGCTGGTTGCCCGACACGGACGTCGGCCATGTCGTTCTCGTAGACGTCACATACGATCCACACAGTGGTCAAGTCAGAAATGGTGAATGGGTTGGGCGTAGAGTAGGCTTGTACGACTGCCCCGTTCGTCACTTCCTGATCAGTGATCACGCCGGAGACCGGGGCGACGATATCGACGATCCCCTTGGGGTCATTGGGGTCTGTACCGAGTAGACGAAGGTGCTCAGTGGCGGTATCGAGGGTGGTCTTGGCATCGTCCTCGTTGTCTTGCGCAACCTCCAGGTCTTGTTGCGCGATGGCGCCGTGATCGAACAGAATTTTGGCTCGATCCAATTGCTTGCGCGCCAGGAGCTCGTCGGAGACAGCCTTGCGGTAGGCGTCGAAACCTCCCGAAATATCGTCGCTGCGAACACGCAGCATGAGCTGGCCCTTCTTTACTGCGTCGCCGAGCCGGGCACGTATGTCCACGATGCGGCCTGAGGCAAGAGAAATCACTGGAACCGTTCGGGCGATGTCAGGAAACACAGTGCCGGTGACGGACAATTGTGACGGAGCCTGGTATTCGGTCGCTGTCACGATCGGATACCTCTCCGGATGCTCAACGGCAAAGAAGGAAACGTCGACTCCTGAGATCACCTTCGCCGGTGGCGGAGCCTCGTCAGCTGCATCGGCCGACTTTTCCTTGCATGCCGTAAGGCCAAGAATGGAAACAAGGAACACAAGAGCGGTAAGGGACCCGAAACTTCGATGCTTCATGTCTTGTCATCAACCTCTGCAACCTTTTTCAAGCTCTGTGCCAGGAACATTCACCCTTAGTCCGAGCGGTGATCGAAACAGAACGGAAGAGGCGCGACCCCGCGGAAGGCAGTACCAGGGCCTTCATTCCCCCCGGTACCGCCATGACTCGCGCCGTGTAGGCTTTTCCGATTGCTCGATTCCGATCGAACGCCGGGACTAAAAACGAACCATGATCGCCAGCGTCGAGACCGTCTGGTTGGTTCTCAAATCGGGCCACCAGATAAAGCTCGTTCCACCCGGCGTTCCCGCCGCAGATCCAGCGCCGCAAGCCGATTCCGCGAGCGCCAGGTTCCCGTAGCCAAATCCGGAGGCCCCACCCGATGCGCACGCATACTGCGACGGCGTTCCATTGTTGCCGCCCGGAGGAGTGATGCCACCGTGGCCCGTCCAGTACGGAACGTCAGAGAAGCGATAGCCAGTCTCCAGACGGAACGTGATGAACTGGCTCGGCATGTAGTCGAGCGTCACTGTCCCGTCATGCATCTGTGCGCGATCGCCGCCGTTCTCCGTGAAATAGGGAGTACCCGTCACCGCGGTGGCTCCGTTGATCGGCGGCAGCAGAGTGAGGTAACGGCCGGGGTTGTTCATCTGGCCACCGCCGAGCGTGACTGCCCAGAGGTCCTTCTTGAACCAGTAGCGGTTGTACATCATCCAGCCGACAAAGGCCTGCTTGGGCCGACCATTCTGAGAGTTATGGCAGTTGACACCGCCCGTGTAAGTGGAAGACGAACCCATCTCGGGCGAAGCACCCGTTGGGCTGAATGGGCCACTGGCAGGACCGCCGCCGTATTCGCAGCCCAGGTCGCCTGTGACGGTGAATGCAATTTTGTCGAGAAAGGCCTTGGGCTGGTCGTAAACCTTGACCTGCGCGCTATAGTCGGCATGGATTCGGGAACGTCCAGGGTAGCCGGCGTCGTCTTCGCCCAGACCATAGTTATTCCAAACGAAGTCCAAATAGTTTGTCGGACGCCAGAGGATCTGTCCGCCGAGGCCTGGCTTGCTGTTATAGCGGGCGTACGATTGCCACCCGTTGATGAACCATGGCTCAATCTTGAGCTTGCTCGTCGGAAACCACTGTACACGGAGCCCATTGAAGAACCATGGAGTATTTGAAGAAACGAAGGATGGCTGATAAGTCCAATTGTCGAAGTTGTAGTAACTGAAGAGGCCGATGTAAGAGACGAAGATGCCGGCGTCGACGTTAAGGCCATGATTCACATCCCAGTGATAACCGCCCCAACCCTCGGAAATGTATTTGTAGGCGCCTACAAGATCCCAGTTGCCGCGGCTCACGCTGCCGTCGTTACGCGGCGTCGTCGTGGCAAACAATCCATTCATTGTCAAAACGCGACCTCGCACATTGTTGATGCGAATGTCGCCGCCAATGCTCAACTGCTCAAGCTGCCATTCATCCGCACGAAACGTCTCTGTCGAACCTCCGAGCGTGTCATCTTTCGGATGGTTGTAATCGAGGTTGTAATTCGCATCGGCGCGAAATTCGGGCGTAAAGTACTTCGTCGACATCGGGCTGTCAGAAGCGTGGCCATTACTGTTGAGCCAGGTCCAGTCTCCGGGAAACGGCTCGCCCTTCTTTGTTGTCTGGGCTTCGATCTCGGGAGGTGTTTGTGCAGCGGGTGCCGCTGCATCCTGTCCCGCTGCCGACGAGCTGACCCCAGCCGGCACCGATACGGCCGAACCTCCTGCCAGTGCCGCTGTCGGGCTTCCGGCAACTAGCTCCTTGGCGGCAACCTTCAATTTCGCGGCATCTTCGCTGTCGGCCACCGCGGCTGCTTTCGCAGCGCTCAATTCGTTCTTGAGCTCATCAATCTGCCTTTGCAACGCATCGATTTTCTCGTCAACAGTCGACTGCAACTCGGGTTTTGGTGTCGCGGCCGCCGTAGCTGGGGCATTCCCTTTGTCGGCTGGAGCGGAACTTTCCGCACTGGCCCGCACATTGGATGCCGATTCACTCGGTGCATCCGACTGTGCGAGGGCCAGACAGGGTAGAGTCATCGAAACTGCTGCCAGTACTAAGGCCTTCCGGGCAATTGACTTCATTTTCACCTCTCCTAAGATCTTCGGCAGTTTTCAATTCTTTGAATCGTGGAGACCTTGTTCGCGCCACGCCTTCTCCAATGCGCTTCGAGAAGATGTACGTCTCCGATCGATTTGGCCCGATAACTCGTCTAATCGGGGTGGCGCTTTCCTTGAAGCCCGATTTGACCAGGTCGATTTACAATCACGCCTCGCATGCAGAGTCATTTGAATTGGCTCGTCATAAGTAATCCGTAAGGTCACCGTTCAATGTTTGTAAGTGCCTTCCGGAAGACGTTATCTCCCAACTGTTTTGAAGCTGAACACACTCGTACGCGCGTCCAGCGTCCCCGACGTTGGTCTGTAGCAGCTCAAAAGACTTTCAGTTGTAAGGCATGGAACCGACTGCGCTCGCAGACGGCGGATTCGCCGCATGCGCAGAACTTCTGCTCACACCACAGTGTTGGTAGACGACAGCGATGATGAATGCAGAATGAAACAACAGACATGAAGAAAGCATGAAAGCGAGCTCATAAATTTTGGCGCCATCTCACGCTCACGATTCGAAGACTTGTGAAGATCCCCATTGCCGGACTCAACCTCCAGAATCGGACTATGCTCGAGGTGCGAAATCCCTTTGCGGCATGGCACTTTCGACCGTCGCGCTAATCGGGAGCCCCTTGTCGCTTCGCACGACATTTTTCTTCCGAAATCTTTCCAGGGAGATGCCAGATCCGAATATTGACTTGTTTGCTTCGAGAAGCTGCGTAATTGATGAATGGACCGCCGTTAGAGTCCTATCACTGCGCTCTGGATATTTGGGCAAGCAATCACTGCAGCGCCTTATGGAATCCTTAGGCGGTATTTAGGCCTTGTTTAGGTTTGGCGGTCTACACTTCAGTTGCGATTGAGGGAGGCTGGATCATGACCGCACCAGTTATCGTATCCGCAATTGTTGGCGGGGGCGTATCTTTGTTAGTTGCCGTGTTCACCAATTTTTATCGCGAAGCACACGGTCGCAAGCGATCGGTGTCGGGTTCTCGCAGGATCTGGGATTGATTCAATACTCCCGTCAGGTTGGAGGTACTGTTACGCCAATTACTTTTTCCTGCTTTGGATCGCGACCAAAGCAGTGAGTGACAGGGAAGCTCTCAGCCTGCGTTCATCCTGTCTACTTGGTTGATCGCTCGCGACGTGGCAGCCTATGCGACCGGCAAGTTGGGCCACCAACGCCTTCGACAAGTAACTTTCGAAGCTGTTAAAGGCAGGCTTCGTCCGATTCCGAGAAGGCTAAAGCTTCGAAATCGCATGCATGGCGGCTTCCAGAATTCTATCGAGACCTTCTCAGCACTATATTCTGAGAAAGCTCGATGGAGTCGACGGAAGCGAATGCCCCCGATTGCCTACCTTGAATGTTCCCGTTGCGGCGCTCATATCGCCGCAGATCAGCCGCAGACCGTCTGCACCGCTTGCGTAGATCAACCCGCCGGTTCGCTTTATGTACGGTACGACCTGGCTCATCTGCGCGGCACGAAACCCCAAGAGGTTGTGGACTCCTCCACGAACGGCTGGCTAGGGATGTGGCGCTATCGCGCCGTGTTGCCGGACGTAAAACCTGTGACCCTCGGCGAAGGCTGGACTCCACTTCTCGTGAGCAAGCGCTACGCAGGAGCATTCCTGAAAGAAGAGGGAGCCAACCCAACAGGAACGTTCAACGCACGTGGTTTGGCTATGGCCGTCTCAATGGCGCAGCACTATGGGCTGCGCAAACTGGCTGTGCCTTCCGCGGGCAACGCGGCAGGTGCGCTTGCCGCTTATGCCGCCGCGGCTGGGATTGAGGCTCATATCTTCATGCCGCGCGACGTCCCCTTTGCCAATTACGTTGAGGCGAAGGCGTACGGCGCGCATGTTGAGCTGGTGGATGGTTTGATTTCGGATTGTGCGCGGCTTGTGAGGGAGCGCAAAGAGAAAGAAGGCTGGTTTGACATCTCGACTCTCAAAGAGCCATTCCGGGTAGAAGGCAAAAAGACCATGGGATACGAGCTGGTGGAGCAACTGGGCTGGGAGTATCCAGAGGCGGTGTTCTATCCGACAGGCGGCGGCGTGGGGCTGATCGGCATGTGGAAGGCCTTCGATGAAATGGAGCAGTTGGGATGGGTCAAACCCGGCAAGCGCCCGCGCATGATCGCCGTGCAGTCTGCAGGGTGCGCACCCGTGGCGCGGGCGTTCGACGCAGGTGACCACGTGAGCCAGATGTGGCACAATGCGGCAACATTCGCAGCCGGACTGCGCGTTCCCAAGCCCTACGGCGATGCCATCATACTTGAGATTCTGCAAGCGTCGAACGGAGTTGCGATGGCAGTAAGCGATGAAGAGATCCTCGCATCCATCCTTGACTGGGCGCGCAATGAAGGGATCTTTCTTTCACCGGAGGGAGCCGCAGTCACCGCGGCTTATGACAAGCTTGTTGCCAATGGGGTTCTGAAGCCGGAAGACCGGGTGGTTCTCTTCAATACCGGCGCGGGTTTGAAATATACAGACGTGACGGCGCAGGCAATGCAATTGAAGCGCTTGACCGGCGATCCGCAGATTGTGTGATGCAGAGTGCGAAGGGAAATTAATGTATCCATCTTCCGACCTCGGCGTGATGGATCGGGACAGGCGGAACGAATCGGTCGATGACGCCCACAGATAAATTCGCAAAACGAAACAAGCGCAGCCCGATTTCGTTGGCCTTTTCCCTGATGGCTGCGGTTCTTTGGCTTGCCGGTGTGGCGCTGGGCTTCGCCGGTTTGCACACGCCGGGAGTTCTGCTGCGCGTGGCCGGGCTGATCTTGTGTGCCGGCGCCTCCATGCAAGGGTCTTCCCTTCTGTTCTGGACATTGTTTGCCATGCCGGCCGGAGTCGAGCTTGGCCTCGATGCTCCGCACGTTGCCATGCAGGTCCGCGTCCTTGGCGATCTTTTCCTGCGCCTGATCCGCATGATTGTGGCTCCGCTTCTGTTTGCGACGATTACAACGGGAATTGCCGGCCACGGCCAGCTTCGCAGTATCGGACGGGTCGCGCTCAAGGCGCTTGTGTACTTTGAAGTAGTCACTACGCTGGGGCTGATTCTTGGCGCGGCGGCGATGATTCTGTCTGGCGCCGGTTGGGGCGTGGTTTTGCCCGCCACTTCGATTGCACCGACACTTACGCAGCCCGTGCAAGGTTGGCAGCAAATTTTGTTGAATATTTTCCCGGAAAACATTGCGCAGGCGGTGGCGCAAAACCAGGTGCTGCAGATCGCGGTCTTTTCTGTCTTCTTTGCAACGGCCCTGGCCATGCTGCCGCAGCCCAAACGAAGTCCTCTGCTTGGCATATTGCAATTACTTGCCGATGTGATGTTCCAGTTAACGCGGATCATCATGTACCTTGCGCCTGTCGCAGCAGCCGCGGCGCTGGCATCAACTGTGAGTGCCGCCGGACTAAGCACACTGCTGCCGCTTGCACGGCTCGGAGTGACCTACTACGCGGCGCTGATCGTATTTATTGTGGTGGTGCAGATTCCGACGCTGCTCATTTTTAGGATTCCGTTGCGCCCCTTCATTGCGGCGGTGGCAGAGCCCGCGTCGATTGGTTTTGCCACAACGACATCGGAAGCGGCGCTTCCGCTGGCAATGGAGCGCATGGAGGAACTTGGCGTTCCACGTTGGATCGTCTCATTTGTAATTCCTGCGGGCTATAGCTTCAACATGACCGGCTCGAGCGTCTATCTCTCAATGGCCGCAGTGTTCTGTGCACAGGCGGCGGGCATTCATCAATCCCTGGGGCAACTGACTGCGATGCTGGCAATTCTCATGTTGGCCAGCAAAGGCGTCGCCGGCATTCCGCGCGCAGTGCTTGTTGTTCTATTGGCGACGGCGAGTGCCGTTCAGCTTCCGACTGCGCCCATTCTTCTGATTCTTGGCATCGATACCTTGATGGACATGGGGCGGACGATGATGAACGTTGTGGGAAACTGCATCGCAAGCGCGGTAATCGCCAAGACCGAAGGCGAGCTGGCAGTGAAGTGACTCTCTACCCGGCGCCGGCCACACGCGGCAACCACATTCGATGCACAACTCGACGGTCCTGGCCCTCTTGAAGGCGCTCAAATACGAGAGCGGCTGCATAGCCCTCGATCCCATCAATGTTTACCAAGGCCCAGCGGTTGGTCTGTTTGGCGCCTATACGAAGTACCGCAGTTTCGTCAGGAAAGAAGGTTACTTCAAACGAGTCGAGCGGATGTGTCAGGCCTTCGCCGATCGCCTTGATGAACGCCTCCTTGCGGGTCCAGCATTCGAAGAATGCCCGCGTCGCCGCATCTGGATCTTGCAGCGCGCAAAGACGCTGAGCCTCCCGCGTGGAAAAGAAGCGCCGCGCAACTTCGTGCAGATCGGGCATCGAACGTATCTCTTCAATATCGACTCCGATCTCGCCGTCATGGCTGAGCGCGATCAGCGCCCTAGCTCCCGAATGCGACAGATTGAACGATACGCTTCCGTTTGCAAGCCGAGGCTTCCCATGGGGACCCGTCACGAATCTGAGGTTGACTGGATCGACCCCCAATGTTTCCGCAAGGATATGACGGAGAGCGGAACGGCAGATTACGAATCGATTGCGATCCCGAGAAAATTTGAAGCGACTCGCACGGTCGAGTTCCTCTCCGGAAAGTATGGGTGCCAGTGCAGCGGCAGTTGCAGCTGAATGCTCCAGTTCGATCTCCCAGAGTTGAATTTCTTTTCTCAATGACCTTCCTCGCAGCCATTCGTTGAGCATCATCGATGAGACAAGGCATGGTCAATTCAGGGGTCGCGACGCAGCGGTCCATTCCGGCATTGCCAACGCGGACTCAAGGGCGATTTGCGCATTACCGTCATTTATTCATGTGGAATGGAAGCTGTCCTTGCGGGATTATCGCAGATCCATATTTTCTTGCATTGTCCGATGTTCGGCATGCTCGGCCGATTGAGAAGGAGATCAATCTGTTGCACCTCGAACTCGCGCAACCATGGCAAGTCTCCGCAGGATGTGACGAGGTTCTTTGACATTGCAAAGAATATCGGCGCAGGAATGGCACAACTGAACGATGTGGATAACTTGGCAAACCTATACAACTAACGTTGTAGGCAGTTGATCGAAGTAGTAACTATGGTTTGCACAGGTATTTTAAGAGTGCAACAAATTGATATCAAAATTTGATATGTATTTATGTTAGAAAACTTCAAACACCACATCCATTGACGGGCATCATCCCCCATTCGCCAAAGCCGGAGCACGAGAGCACGACCGATGAGCCGACCCCACCACCCTTCATCGCCGGAAGCGGAGTGTGCTTATCCGCTCGAGCGTGGACCGCAAGAATTTATTGAAGATCAGGTAGCTGGAAATCCGAATGCAGTTGCCGTTGAAATGGGCACCGAGAAGCTCACATTCGGTGAGCTGAACGTGAGGGCCAACCGCCTGGCACATTTCCTTCAGAAAATGGGGATACGTCCAGAGCACGTGGTCGGTGTGCACCTGGAGCGTTCCATTGAGATGGTGGTGTGTCTCGTCGCGATTCTCAAGGCCGGCGGCGTCTATCTTCCGCTCGATCCGAAGTTTCCCAGGGAGCGCCTCGAATTCATGCTCGAGGATGCCGACGTTTCCATCCTGCTGACCGATGCGGCCTCAACGTCGGATGTCCCTTCGTGCCGGTCAAAGGTTCTCGTGCTTCGAGAGCTGAAGGAACAGCTTGCCGCCTATCCTGGAGAAAATCCATCGCTGATCAATCGGCCGCAGGACCTTGCGTACATCCTTTATACGTCCGGCTCGACGGGCAAACCCAAGGGAGTCATGGTTCCGCGCCGAGCGCTCGTGAATTTCCTCCTGTCGATGGCCGCTGTGCCTGGAATGTCTGCCGGAGATTCGCTTTTAGCTGTCACGACAATTTCCTTCGATATTTCTTTCCTGGAGATGCTGCTGCCGCTGGTTACGGGAGCGCGCCTCGTTGTGGCGGCAGGGGAACAGGCCGGCGATCCTTCAGCATTGAAGCGACTGCTGGATGATCACCACATCACGGTGATGCAGGCCACGCCCACCACATGGCGGATGCTTGTTGAAAGCGGCTGGACGGGCAAGCCAGATCTGAAAATTCTTTGCGGTGGAGAAGCACTTACCCAGGACCTTGCGGAAAATCTCTTGCCGCGCTGCCGCGAACTGTGGAACATGTACGGGCCGACCGAAACCACCATCTGGTCTTCTACCGTACGAGTTATATCGGCCAAAGACATTTCTTTGGGACCTCCGATCGCGAACACCTATTTTTTTGTCGCCGACGAGTCGCTTCAACCCGCTCAACAGGGCGCAGTTGGCGAACTTCTTATCGGAGGCGAAGGGCTTGCGCGCGGGTATCTGAAGCGCGAGGAACTCACTCGAGAGAAATTTGTTCCGGACGCATTTTGCGGGACCGAGGGCAGCCGGCTTTATCGTACCGGCGATGCAGTCCGCTCCCGTGCGGATGGAACGCTTGAATTCCTGGGCCGCATGGACCACCAGGTCAAGCTGAATGGGTTCCGCATCGAGCTGGGCGAGATCGAAACGATTATTGCGCAGTTTGAGGGAGTTCGCCAGGCAGTAGTCATCGTGCGCGAAGATCTGCCCGGCGATAAGCAGCTTGTGGCCTACTACACGGGTGATCGGGACCTGAATATCGGTGCAGTCCTGCAATCGGTCCGCACCAAGCTGCCGGAATACATGGTGCCATCGGCGTTCGTCTGGTTAAACGAGTTTTCGCAGACGCAGAACGGCAAGCTCGATCGAAAAGCTCTTCCAGCGCCGGCCCGGATGAGGCCACCGCTCGCCCAGGGATTCATCGCGCCGGCCTCCGCACTCGAAAAGAGAATGGTAGCTTTGTGGGCGGAGTTACTCCGAATCGATCAGATCGGTGTTGACGACAATTTCTTCGATCTGGGCGGCACTTCACTTGCTGCCGTCCGAATGGCAAGTGCCTATCAAAACAGGTTTGGGGTTGAAATTCCGCTTGTAAAGATCTTCCAGTATCCGACCGTGGGACAACTCTGCCACTTTCTTGAAGGGCAATTCTCAAAGCAATCCTCAGTTGGCGATGCGCTGGCGCGAACGGAACGGCTGCGCCGACGTCCCATAAGCGAGACCGGCGAACGCGAAGCGGTGGCGATCGTTGGCATGGTAGGAAGATTTCCCGGCGCCGACAATCTCGAACAGCTGTGGCGCAATCTATGCGAAGAAAAGGAATCGATCTCGTTTTTTGCACCTGAAGAAATTGGGCCTGGGCTCGATGAGAGATTGCGGGCCGATCCTGACTATGTTCGCGCCCGGGGAATTATTCATGGCGCTGAGCTGTTTGACGCGGGCTTCTTCGGTATCAGCCCTTTGGAGGCAAAGGTCACCGACCCGCAACAGCGAGTTTTCCTCGAGCTTGCGTATCAAGCGCTGGAAAATGCGGGATACGATCCGGGCCGCTTTCCTGGTTTGATCGGCGTTTATGCCGGACTCGGCGACAACCACTACTACACGACAAATCTGTTGACACATCCAGATTTGCTCGCTGCCGCAGGCAAGCTCGCAGTCGAATACGGAAACCAGAAAGACTATATTGCGTTGCGCACGGCATATCTCCTGGATTTGCGCGGGCCAGCAGTCAGTTTGAACACCGCCTGTTCCACAACGCTGATTGCTGTGGATCAGGCATACAGGGCGTTGCTGGATTACGAATGCGACATGGCCATCGCCGGTGGCGTAGATATCACCGTGCCGCAGAAAAGCGGGTTCCACTTCACCGAAGGCGGTACCTTCACGCGCGATGGCCACTGCCGTCCGTTTGACGCCGATGCAACCGGAACCATGTTCTGCGATGGCGCGGGCATCGTTGTGTTGAAGAGGTTGTCAGACGCACAGAGAGACGGTGACCGGATTTATGCCGTCCTTCTGGGCGCAGGAAAGAACAACAATGGCGCCAGGCCGGCTTCATTTCTTGCTCCCAGCGTGGACGGACAGGCGGAAGTCATTGCCATTGCGCAGGCAAACGCCGGCATCGATATTGAGACCATCGGCTACATTGAGGCCCATGGAACCGGAACGCCGGTTGGCGATCCGATTGAGATTCAGGCGCTTGCAAAGGCGTTCGAATATAAGACGCAGAAAAAGCAGTTCTGCTACGTAGGCTCGATCAAAGGCAACATCGGGCATCCAACCAACGCGGCAGGCGTGGCTGGACTCATCAAAGCAGCCATGGTGCTGGACCGCGAGCAGATTCCGGCAACCCTCCATTTCAAGAAGCCAAATCCGCGCATTGATTTTGCCAACAGCCCCTTCCGGGTGGCAGACAAGCTGATTCCCTTTCCCCGCCGGGAGACGCCGCGTCGCGCGGCCGTGAGTTCGTTTGGATTCGGCGGGACCAACGCACATGTCATTCTTGGCGAGGCGCCGGAAGCCCAGGCAAGCGGTGGGTCGCGGCCGATGCAATTGCTCTTGCTCTCTGCCAGGACAGCGTCGGCGCTTGACGCACATTCCGGCAACTTCGCTGAGTATTTTGAGACCGCGAGCACACGGGATTTTGCCGACGCGGCATTCACACTGCAGACGGGTCGCAAAGAGTTGGCGATGCGGCGGTTCGTGGTGGCTGAAAACCCGACGGAAGCTGCTGCCCTCTTGCAAAAGCCGAATCCGGCGCGCTGCGCCTCCCGGCGTTGTGAGCGGCGCCGTCCGCCGGTTGTCTTTCTTTTTGGTGGTCAAGGCACACAGTATCTCAACATGGGGAAGAACCTCTATGAAGGCGAGCCTCTGTTTGCCGCCCTCATGGACGATTGCAGCGAAATCCTCAAGCCGCACCTGGGTCACGATCTTAGCGACATTCTCTATCCGAAGAATGGAGATCGGGAGACGGCGGAAACTTCGCTGCGCAATACGCTGTTCACGCAGCCTTCAATCTTTGCGATTGAGTACTCTCTTGCGCGGTTCTGGCAGTCCGTTGGCGTTGAGCCGGCGCTCATGGCCGGTCACAGCGTTGGGGAATTTGTTGCTGCCACCCTGGCGGGCGTTTGGAGTCTTGAAGACGCGTTGCGCATCGTCGCGCTGCGCGGAAAACTGATGCAAAGCCTACCGCGCGGCTCCATGATGGCGGTGCGAGCAGCCGCAGCAACAGTGGCCGACCTGCTTCCGCCGACGATCTCCATCGCAGCGAATAATGCGCCTTCGCTGTGCGTTGTTTCCGGACCCGCAGAAGATGTCGATGCTCTTCGAATTGTGCTGGAGAAGCAGGAGATTGTCTGCCGTCCGCTGCACACCTCCCATGCATTTCACTCCGCAATGATGGATCCAATTCTCGATCCATTGCACGCCGAGATTTCGCGCCTGACCTTGCGCGCACCGTCGTTGCCGTTCGTCTCTACTGTTACAGGAGATTTGATCGCCGACGCTGAGGCTACCGATCCGACGTATTGGTCACGGCACGCCCGCCGCACGGTCGAGTTTTCCAAGGCGGTTCAAACGCTGGGACAGATGGGCCACGACCTGTTTCTTGAGTGTGGTCCGCGAGCGACGATGTGCGCCCTTGTCCGCCAACATTTCACTGCGCGCGAGCAATGCACGGTGATTCCAACTTTGCCCGATACGCACGAAGATAATCGGGAATGGGTCTCGGTGCTCTCTGCCGTCGGATCCCTGTGGCTGAATGGGCTCTCCATCGATTGGGGCGGCTTTTATGCCAATGAGAATCGACGCCGGATTCCTCTGCCCAACTATCCCTTTGAGAGGAAAAAGCACTGGGTCGATCCGGCTCCGACGCTGCCTTTGCCCGAGCAAACGCTCGATGCCGTTGCGCAGACTTACGCAAAGGACGGAGATGGAACAGAACTCTCTGCGGCTACAGAAGCGGCGAGCCCCGTCCCTCCCCAAACCCGGGAGGCGCGCTTTACGGCGAAGGTTTTGGAAATCCTGGTGGGTGTATCCGGCTGCGATCTGGCCGATCTCTCGAGCTCGACCACGTTCCTCGAACTGGGATTCGATTCGCTTTCGCTGGCGCAAGTTGCGGTGGGCATTGAACGCACCTTCGGACACAAGGTCGGATTTAACAAGCTTATGAACCAGTTGCCGACAGCGGAGGCTGTTGCGCAGCATCTCGATGCGGTTCTACCGGCGGATTTCTTTGGAGTGCTCCCAACCCCCAAGGTTCAACATCCCGACCAGGATCGAACGACACTTCTGAGGACTGCTGGGGAACAAGGCGGATCCCATGCCCACACCGGCGCCGGCCTGGAACGAAAGAGCGCCCGACAGAATGGAACGGGGAACCACAGCGCAACGGGATCATTAGGCTCGCTCGCGGAGCGCTCGGCGCCCACAACGGTTCCGCAACGGGGAATCTTTTACTCTTCCAGTCTTTCTCAAAACTTGTCGGCGTCTTACAACGAATCCGTAACCGTGCAAATCGAAGGACGGATCGTGATTCCGAAGCTCATACGTTCGCTTGAAAGACTGGTCGAACGTCATGAAGCACTTCGTGGATATTTCAACGATGCGGGGTCCGATTTGCGGATCCGACCATCGATGGCACTGCATGTTCCTGTCAAGGACATCTCCGGCGGCGCAGATGATATTCGTCTGCAGTTGCTGACGCGTTTGTCCGTCGAAGAAGCAGCGCAGCCCTTTCAGCTGCCGGACGGACCCCTGTTTCGCGGGCTCATCCTGCGTCTTGGCGTAGGGCATGCAGCGATCGTGCTTACGGCCCATCATGTCGTCTGCGATGGCTGGTCCTTTGACGTCTTGATCCAGGAATTCTGCGCCCTCTACTCAGAAGAACTCTCGGGCAAGCCGGCTCGTCTCAAGACGCCGCCGAGTTTTGTTGACTACGCAGCTGCGGCATCATTGCGCGAGAAGAGTTCGGAATTTCGAGCCGCGGAAGCATATTGGCGCATGAAATTTGCAGACGGATTTCCCTCGCTCGTACTTCCCACAGATTTCCCGAGGGAGGCGCTCCGTGCCCACAGCGCAAAGCGAGTCGATCGCCTGATTGGAGCTCCCATTGTTGTGCAACTTCGTGAAATTGCCGCACAACAACGGTGCAGTCTCTTCGCGGTGACGGTTGCGGCATTTTCGCTGCTTCTGGCTCGCATTTCCAAGCAGCGCCGCTTCATCCTGCCATTTTCGCTCGCAGAACAACCGATTCTAGGCCGGATGGATCTGGTGGGTCATTGTGTGAGCCTTCTGCCCTATCTTGTGAATCTGCACGACGATGAAGATTTAAACTCCTATCTGGCGCGCGTGCAGAGAGAACTATCAGAGGATCAGGAGCACTTCTCCTACACGACGGTTCACCTTTTGGAAGATCTCATTCAGGTCCGTGCCAACCTTAGTTCGCCGGTTCCTGTGGGCATGACCAGCGTAAGAAATTTTCGCCCGGATGAATTGGTTCAGCACGGTTTTACATTGAGCTATGAAGCCAATCCGAAGAGTTTCGAATCCTTCGAATTGTATTTTTCTTTGGTTGATTTGAACCGCGAAGCTGAACTGCAAAGCCACTTTGACACTCAGCTGTTCAAAGACTCCACCATAGAAACATGGCTGGCCGACTTCCAGGCGATTCTCGCTGATTTGATTTCACGTCCCAGCCGGACTGTTGTCGAGGTAACGCAATGCGCTTCCGCATCAACGGCGGAAAACCTGCAGCCGATGTATGTTCTAGCGAAGGAGAAAGTCGACCGCTCTGAAGCGGAGCGACCGGAACACGGGCTGGAACGCTCCGCGATGAACAGCGTTCGAGCAGAAGTTCGCCCTGGCGTTCTGACGTCCGCGCAAATCAAGAGAAATGGCTCGAGTAAATCCCGTGTAGACGAGCCCGGCAACTCAGTGGAGCAGACACTCGCTGCAATCTGGGCAAGGATCTTGAACGTCAAGAAAGTCGCCCTTCACGATAACTTCTTTGAGCTTGGCGGTCATTCTCTGCTGGCAGTGAGGATGATGAATGAGCTGGAGAAGGCTTACCATATTCGCTTACCCCTTGCTGTTCTCGTGCAGGCTCCCACCGTTGCAGCGCTTGCCGCGCAGCTCCGCAATGAGGAGTGGGTTCCCTCATGGTCATCTCTCGTGCCGATTCGTCCGGAAGGTTCCAGAGCGCCGCTCTTTCTGATGCATTCGCACGGAGGAAACACTCTGGAATATCAGACACTCGCAAATCTCCTTGACCCAGAACAGCCCGTGTATGCCCTTCAGGCGCGTGGGCTCGATGGGCGTATGGGTAAAGAGAAAACCATTGAGGAGATGGCCCAGGCATATCTTGAGGAGTTGCTGAGCATTCAACCGGAGGGCCCCTATTTCCTGGCCGGATTTTGTTTTGGCGGCATTCTCGCAGTGGAAGCTGCAAGACAGCTGCGGGCCGCAGGCAAAGAAGTGCCGCTCGTTTTCATGATCCAGGCGGCGCACCCGGATGCCCTCCGATTCAAACCCGGAACGCCGCTGCCATTGAAGTGGTGGTACCGCTTTACAAACCGTGCCGCTCTCGAACGGGACAATCTGTCGCACCGCCGGCTGCAATACTTTGGCGATCGGCTGCGCTATCTGGTCCGCACGGTGCAAGTGAATGCTGCGATCGCGTTGGGCAAAGTAAAGGTCGACGGCGAGGTGGATTTGTCCGGCCTTCCGCTGCATTACATCCTGGGAGCCCTGGGAGCTCGCCATTCCAAGGCGACAGAAAGATACGTTTCCGGCAGTTATAACGGAGATGTCGTTCTCTTCTCTGCCACTAAACAGCTACGCGGTCTTGATTCAGACGAGTTTCTGGGGTGGCGCAAATCCCTCAAGGGCAAGATCGACCTGTGCAAGATCTCTGGACACCAGCAAAATCTATTGCTGCCGCCCAATGTGTTCCAATTGGCGGAAGAGCTCAACACCCGATTGAGAGCGATTCAGGTTGATCGTTCCTCTGAGAAGAAAAATGTGGAATCTGACATTCCACAGATGATGGGATTTGACTGAAGCCAGCGGTCCGCTCCGAACCGGTGAACATCGACCATCTTCGCCCTGTACGCCCGACTGTCGCCCCCCCCTTCTCGTTCCATTCTGTTCAGTTGCTCGATCGGTTCGCAGCGCAACCATGGCGGCCCGTTGCGTTGATCCGGTCAAAATATTGCTGCCTAAAATTGCGATTTGCTGAACGGGCATACCCCCGGGGGTAGGGGGAGGGGGGGTGCCGTTTTTTCCCTTTATCCCTTACATTCCCGGCTGGTTAGCGCCAGATAGAACGCTTCTATACCGGGCTTAAACCCACATTTGCTGCAAAAAGGAAGCGGCGACCCGGGTGGGATCGCCGCGTTTCTTTTTCTCAATCTGAGTCCAGTCTACGCGTTGGGAATGTATTGGAATGCAATGGTGCGCGGCGATTTCACATCGTTGGTAACGCATGGGTTCCATTTTGGGAATGGACAAATCAGTCAGCGAGTCAGAGATGCGGGGTTAAGGTGCGGTTCGAGGGCACGTTGCTTGCCAGAGTGTTCTTCCGGGCCTGAAAGACGCGAACTGTCGAAGCCGAGTTTCGCGGGGTGGAACTTTCCCAAGGACGGGACCCCGCCGTTACGGACCCGGCCCTCCTTGCTCTTTCCGATAAGACAGGACGAGTTCGTTGCCGGTTTGGCCAGGCTTTCACTTGAAGAGGTAAAATTTGGGACAGCCATGAATCGTCGCGAACTGATTCGCAATTCGTTGTTGACTATCGGCGCGGCGGCGACCCTCCATCCATCGGTCGAGGCGCTGGTGTTTCCGGCAGGGGACAATGCGTGGCTTGAGCTGTCGCGGCCGGATTGGAAGCCGGTGTTCCTGAGCGCGCAGCAGAATGAATTGCTGATCTCACTCAGCGAGGCCTTGATTCCCGCCACGGACACTCCGGGGGCGAAGGCTGCTTTCGTCAATCGATTTCTTGACCTGCTTCTGTCGGTTCTTCCTTCCGGGGCACAGCAGGAATTTCTGAGTTCACTCCAATGGTTTGACGCGGGGGCGCAGCAGCGCTACAAGGCGGGTTTCGCAAGTTTGTCGAGCGAAGAGGCAAACGATTTTCTGAGCCTTGTGGCCTGGCCGCATACGGAGTATCGATGGGGCGAGCGCGACGCCGAGTTTGACGGCCACGCACACTTTGAAAAGGTGAAGAGCTGGGTTGCGGCAGCGTATTACAGTTCGCCGATTGGCCTGCAGGAGCTTGGGTGGGATGGTTGGGCTGCGCGGGGAATTTTCGAAGGCTGCGAACACCAGCCTGGAGAGCACCAGGATGCGCAATGAGGGGAGCGGCTCAGGCAATGCCGGATGATCCACTGACCAGCAACTACGACGCAATCGTGGTGGGTTCCGGAGCCACCGGTGGGTGGGCAGCAAAGAGGCTATCCGAAGCCGGCTTGAATGTCGCTCTTTTGGAAGCGGGGCGCGAGGTTACGTCGCGGGAGTTCACGGAGCATAAGCCTCAATTTCAGTTGAAGTACAGAAGTTTTTCGGGCGCCGGTGAATGGCGCAAGACCCGGCCGATTCAGACGCAATGCTATGCGTGCACCGAATACAACTACGACTGGTTCGTCAACGATCTTGAGAACCCCTACAGCACGCCGGCAGACAAGCCCTTCAGCTGGCAACGCCTGCGTATTCTGGGCGGCCGGACACTTTGCTGGGGACGGCAAAGCTATCGCCTGAGCGACCTGGACCTGAAGGCTGCGAGCTTTGATGGGTATGGCCAGGATTGGCCGATTTCGTACCAGGATCTTGCTCCTTTCTACGACATTGTGGAGGACTATGTGGGAATCAGCGGCGCATCGGAAGGCAATCCTGCGCTTCCCGATGGGCGATTTTTGCCGCCGATGAAAATGACCTGCGGAGAGGTTCACTTCAGAGAATCGATGTCGAAGAATTTTCGGCGCACGGTCACCATTGGCCGGTCCGCCATCATTACGCAGGATCACAATGGGCGATCGGCCTGCCACTATTGCGGGACGTGCGAACGCGGCTGCACTTCCTACTCTTATTTCAGCAGTCCCTTCACCACGGTCAAGGACGCGCTGAATACCGGCAAGTGCAGGCTGTTAACGAATGCGATTGTCGCGCAGGTTGAAATGGATGCCGCGACGAATCGCGCCACCGGCGTGACTTTTGTCGACGGCGCGACGCGCCAGACGAAGACCATCCGCGGAAAGGTCGTGATTCTCTGCGCGCAAGCCCTGGAATCGACGCGTATCCTAATGAATTCCGCAACCGGCACGCACGCAGGGGGCCTTGGCAATTCGAGCGGATTGCTGGGACGGGGGCTGATGGATCACTCGACGGGCGCGGGGGCAAGCGGGGAATTGCCGCAGTTCCAGGATGCTCCGGATCCTTACAGTGGGCCGCATCGGGCGAACGGCATTTATGTGATCCGCTATCGCAACACATCGAAGGCGACAAAGCATCCGGGGTTCCTGCGCGGGTACGGATTTCAAGGGTCTGCGGGCGCGGTGTTCAACCAGGGCGCGGCGGGATTCGGAGCCGCATACAAGCAGGCAGTGAAGACCGGAACCTATCGGATCTCGCTGGGCGCGTTTGGCGAATCGCTGGCGCGCAACGAGAATTTTGTGTCGATCGACCCAAAGCTCAAAGACAAGTGGGGCATTCCGGCGCTGCATATCTCCATGACCCATGGAGAGAACGAGCGGGCTTTGCACGAAGATGCAGCAGAGAGTGCGGCGGAGATGCTGGAGGCGGCCGGAGCAAAGAACATTGAACTGCGATCGACCGTAGCGGAACCGGGCATGGCCATTCACGAACTGGGAACGGCGCGCATGGGCCTGGACCGAAGCTCGTCGGTGACGGATTCCTATTGCCAGCTTCACGATGTGGAGAATGTGTTCGCGATGGACGGCGCTTGTTTTGTGTCCTCGGGATGCCAGAACCCGACGCTGACCATGATGGCAATCACGGTGCGCGCGTGCGATCGCCTGGTTGACCGCTTCAAGAAGCACGAGATCTGAACCCGCAGGCTCCTGAGTACGGCAAGTTAACAACGGATCTGCACAGCGAGCGTTTCCAGGCTGTCGGCTCTTTCGGGTCCGAGTGTTCGTGAGAAGATACCGCGCTGCTTAAGGGGTGTGCTCTTTGGGCGGTCCGAGATAGCGCAGATCGACGAGGGTCCAGTCGTCCTGGGCCGGATAATCTCCCTGAAACTCAGCTACGCGGTCGAGGATGGCATCAATGCGTTCGAAGCTTGCGGCGGCGAGGAAGCGCTCCTGGCCAAACTCCTCTTCCGCGGCGTTGAATGCTTCAGGAATTCCGTCGGTTGCGAGCAGGATACGTTCGCCGGGCGCGAGCTGGGTCTCAGCAAGTGTGTAGGCCGCTTGCGGAAGCAGGCCAACAATGAGGTTTGTTTCGGCGAGGGGCTCGGCAAGAGTCATGGAGACGCGCAGGGGGGGGACGTGGCCGCAGTTGATGTATTCGAGGCGGCCGGTGGGGTGCAGTTTCAGCAGGACGAGAGTAGCGTATTTGCCGACGCTGCGTTCGCAGAGAAAGTGATTGATGAGCGCGGCGATCCGGTCGAGGGGCTGGCCGGTGAGCATTTGCGCGTGAATAATGCCCTGGAGTGTGGCCGCGACGATAGAAGCCGGCACACCTTTGCCGGAAACATCGGCGATGACGAGACCGAGGGCGTCGGGCAGAATGATGGCGTCGTAGAAGTCGCCGCCGATTTCGCGGCACGGAACGGTGCGCGCCTGCAGCGCGGCATACGGGGTTGCGGGCAGGGTGACGGGCATGAGCCCGGCGTGAATGCGCGCGGCGATGGCGAGCTCTTCTGCCGCCTGGCGAGCCTTCTGCTCGCTTTCGGCCAGCAACGCGTTGTCGAGCAGGATCGCAGCCTCAGTGGCGATGGTATCGAGCAGTTCGTGATCGAGCGTGTCGAGGCGGCCGGCACTGATGCGGCTGTCGAGATAGAGAAGGCCAAGCAGTTGGCCCGGCTGCCGGCCTGACTGGCGGGCGGGCGTGTGCGCGGCGTGCTGTGCCTGTTCCCCGGCCGCGACACGCCGGCGCAGCGGAATGCAGTAGATGGAACGAATCGAGTTGGCCAGGACACTGTCTGTCGGCGAGGACCGGGTGTCGGACAAGGTGTCGCTGATGGTGAATTTCGAAGAGTTGTCGATGGCATGGCTGATGGCGGAGCGGGACACGGTGGAGTCTTCGCGCAAAACTTCGCCGGCGGCGCTTAAGCCGAGGGCGAGATGCAGGTCGGCAAGCCGGTTGTCTTGCGCCGGGGATGACGCCGCGGGCGATTTGAACAGAAAGACGAAACCGCGCTCGACGCTGGTGAGCTGAATGGAAAGCTGGAGCAGAGCGTGAAGAATGTCGTGCGTTGCGTAACCGGCGTTGAGCCGCCGGGCGGCGTCGAGAAGGAAGTTGAGCTGGCTAATTTCCTGGGCCGGCGTGCGCTGGCCGACGGAGATCTGTCCAAGGGTGCGGAGCAGATCGTCGGCGAGCGAGGGGCGCAGCTTGCCTTCGTCGAAGATATGAAAGCCGAGTTTCATCGAGCCGGGTGAACCGAACTGCAGAAAGTCCCCGGAACGAAGCAGCGCGGTGCTGACACGCGCGCCATTGAGATAGGTACCGTGAGAGCTAGCCAAATCCTCGATCTCGAAGCCGGTAGCAGTTTGGCGCAGGACCGCGTGACGGCGCGAAACGAAGCTGTCGGTCAGCACGAGATCCTGGCCGGGATTGCGGCCGATGGATACGGAAGGCTGGTCGAGCGAAAAGGTATGCGCGCCCTCGGAATTCGAGTAGGTGAGCACGGCCCTTCGCGCGGCGGCAGTCATGGGAGGATCCTATCGAATGGACCGATTACGGATGCGGTGCGGCGGCGGCTTCAATGTCGGAGGGCTGAAGCTTGTTGACCGGAATGCGGCGGCCGCCGATTTCGACGACGGCATTGTGGAGCCCTTCGCAGGAATTGATAAGGTTTTTGATCGAATTGATAAAGTCGGCTGCCTTGTTCATGACGATGGGCGCCACGGTGATGAAGGTCATGACCGCGGAGGCGATCGCGAGCGGGTCTCGGCTTTCCAGGACCTTGGCGTTCGATTTCTCCACGCCCGGCAGTTTTGCAAGTTTGGATTGGAGTTGGTCGGCGAGTACGGAGGCATCGGCTCCGGGCGCAATGTCAAAGTGGAGAGCGAGATTCGCCATGCATGGCCTCCGAATGAATAGGAACAGTCAGGTGTATCCTACAGCTTATCCCGCCGTTTGCATGCTTTGTCCTGCGAGCAAGCTATTGGATGTGTGGTTTTGGTGGCGAGAGAACGGCGTGTGCTCTGCCGGCTTGCGGGACGGACCGGCTGGATTTCGGGACCCAGCGGATTGATTTCAACAGGATTTTGTACGCAGACGGCTTCCCTTCCCCTAACGCGCACGGTTTTTCTGCCGGAGCAGAGGTGGAGCAGCAACGATGGCCGAAGTTCCCTCCCCGGATGTGACGCAATCGCAAGGTGTCTCACGAGACTTCGGCGCAGCCGGGCCGATGGACCCGGACGCAACGCGCGCACCCGACACAGCCCAGATGCGCGGCGCTACGGAGCCGGCTACGGGCCATGGTTCGGAACCCTCCTCTTCGTCCAGTTCAACGCTGCTGAAAACGTGGGGAAGCTTTCAACTCCTGCAGCTGCTGGGCCGGGGCGGCTTTGGCGAAGTCTATCGCGCGTGGGACCCGGTGCTGGAGCGCGAGGTTGCGCTGAAGCTTCTGCTGCCGAGGGGTCTGGACGCGGAGCAGGAGTTCACGGCGATTCTGGGTGAGGCGCGGGCGATGGCGCGGGTGCGTCACCCCAACATCGTTCCTGTTTACGGTGTGGACCGGCGCGATGGGCGCGTTGGGTTCTGGAGTGAGTTTGTGCGCGGCCAGACGCTGCAGGCGTATCTTGCGGCGCAGGGCGCTTTGGATGTGCGGGCTGCAGCGCAGACAGTGGCGACACTTTGCGACGCCTTAGGTGCGGTGCACGCGGCCGGGCTGCTGCACAGGGATATCAAGCCGGGCAATGCGATGCGCGATGAGAGCGGCCGGGTTTTGCTGATGGATTTTGGGCTGAGCCAGAATTTGCTTGCAGGCTCGGGATGGTCGGGCACGCCGGCCTACATGGCTCCAGAGATCGCTGCCGGGCAGGCATCGACGGTGCAGGGCGACCTTTACGCGATGGGAGTACTGTTGCGGTTCCTGGCAACTGGCTCACCCACGCCGCAGACTGCACTTCCGCCGCAACTGGAGGCGATGGTTCGGAGGGCTACGGAAGCGGATCCGCGGATGCGCTATGCCAGCGCGGCGCAGATGGGTGCGGAACTGGCCAAGGTGGCGCAGGCTCCGCAGAGGATCGAAGAGCCGGACCCAAAGAATTGGAAGCAGGAACGGAAAGACGAGAAAAGGGCGAGAAAAGAAAAGGACCGCGGGCCGCTTCGCGCGCTGTATCCGATTGTTGGACTGGGGATCGCGTTCTGGTTCACCTTTGGACAGCACTGGTGGGCAAATCTCCATAAGGCAGGGATCTCGTTGGCAGGGCCGGGCTACCAGGCCACGCTGTCGGCGAATGAGGCGCTCGCGCGGTATGACATCCCCGGAAATACGGACAAGGCTATTGCGTTGTATGGATCCGCGTTGAAGCAGACGCCGGACGATGCACTGGCCGAGGCGGGGCTGGCTCGCGCCTACTGGCGGAAGTATCTGGATACGAGCGAAAGCCAGTGGGCGGAGGATGCGAACCAGGCGGTTTCGAAGGCGATGGTAATGAATCCCAACCTGGCGCAGGTGCAGATGACTGCCGGCGCGATGCATGCGGACGAGGGAAAGTTCGATGTCGGACTGCAGGAGTTGGAGAAAGCGGCGCAGCTCGATCCGAACAACGCAGAGGTCCACGGAGTGCTGGGCAGGGCGTACCGCCAGCAGGGGAGGATGGACGACGCGAAAAAGGAGTACGAGCAGGCGATTGATCTGGACGATGACAACTGGCGCTGGCCGTATCTGCTGGGGGCGATGCAGATCGACACCGGGAAGTTCAGCGATGCCGAAGCGAGCCTGAAGACTGCGCTTAAGAAGACACCGGAGAACGCGCGCGTGCTCTATGACCTCGGGCTGGTCTATTTGAAAGAGAACCGGCTCGATGACGCGAGGAAGACCTTGGAGCATTCGCTCAAGATGGACCCGCGGGCCGATACGATGATTTCGCTTGGAATTGTCTATTTCCGGCAGAATGACTTTACGGACGCGATTGTTACGTACAAGCGGGCCGTGGATGCGGCTCCGAAACAGTTCGATACGTGGGGCGACCTGGCAGAGACGTATGTCGCGGCAGGAAATCACGAAACCGAGGCAGCAGAAGCGTTCCAGAAAGCCGCGGCGCTGGCAGAAGAAGAGCGCAAGCGCACGCCCAACGATTCGTACACGATTTCGATGCTGGCCAAGTATTACGCCAGCCTGCACGATGCGACGCGCGCGTTGCCGCTTCTGCGCAAGGCCGTTGCGCTGGCGCCCAAGGATCCGGATGTGGCGGAGCGGGTCGCAGAGGCCTACGAAGTGCTGGGACGGCGTAAAGACGCGATCGAATCCCTAACAAAAGCATTGCAGCTTGGCTACTCGGCCAACTACGCTAAGGCGAGTCCGACGTTCCAATCGCTTCGTCACGATCCGGATGCTCCCCCAGCGATCCGGGAATCTAGCGTATCGAAGTAGCAATGGAGGAAAGAATGAGCACAAAGCAAGTTGAGATTGCACAGGCAGGCGAATCACGGCAAGCACAGCCGCCACAGGTTTTTGTTGCAGCGGGGGAGCAGATTGAGTTTGTGAACGCGGGCAGCGGAGGCACCCTGCTGGTCCTCACGCCGGAAACAGCTGCGATTCTGTCGCCCAAACCAACTTCGCCGGTGACCATTGCCGGTGGCGCCAATGTGACCTACACGTTTCTGGCGCCGACAGGGAGCGGTTATCTCGCACAAGTGCTTCCCGCAGGCGCAACGCCCGGTCCAGTCCAGGGACAGGGCGCCGCTGGAACAGTGCTGACGATTTTGCCGTCGACGAATCGGGATCCCGGCAGCCGTACGGGCGGCTAGAACGTACGCAAGACCAGCAGAGCTTGCATCCCGGCCTGACGCGCCGATCTTGTCCTGATCGCCGTCGGGTCAGGGGCGAGCGGCCGGTGCGCGTTTGGCCTTGGCCGCCTCGGCTTTTGCCTTGCCCATGGTGTTCTGCTGCTTCTTCCTCGTCTTGCAAGCCTTGCTGAGCGCGGTGTAATCGATGTTTTCAGTTCCCGCGATCATGGCGCCTTGACTGGCCGCCATGTCGTCGATGAAGTTGCCGATCATGTCGCAGCCCATGTCGAACAAGGGAAGCGGCAGCTGGATTTTCTTCAGATCTTCCGGCAAATAGGGATGGAGCGTCCATAGGTGCAGCGACGCGCTGGTGGCCACCATGCGGTTGGGGTCGTTCATATCGCTCTCACTGGTGACCGGTGGATAGGTTCGCACCGCTGAAACAAGATATTTCGAATCGGCGCTCATCGCGATCAGGTCGGGGCTGTCAGGAAAATCAAACAGGTCAGTGTGCGTGGAAGGTCCGGCGACGCTGGGGTCTGCCTGGCGGCTGCCGGGGGCGGGAGGCGTCTTCGCTCCAGGGTCCTTCTGTGATGGATCCTGTTCGAGGGTAGGGGGCAGGGACCACAGATTTACGTTTCCGCTGGTAACAATGGCCAGTGCGCTGCCATCGGCCGACATCTCGACGTTTTCGATCGGGCCATTCATGAACAGATCATCGCTGTAGTCGAAGGTCTTGCCATCCGACGGACGATAGACCGCAAGCAGATTTTTACCGGAGAGAGCGAGAACATCCTGTCCCCCGATGCTGGAGTAGGCGAAGTTGTCGGCAGCGAAGGGCGTTGGTGTGGCGATCGGATTGGGCTGGGTGAGGTCCACGGTTGCCACCCGGCCTGAGGCGAGAAAACACATGAGATAGTGCCCGTCGGGAGTGATGGCGAGCTCAGTCCCGTTGCCTGAGGTTACACCCGGCAGCTGACTGGCTTTGCCGATCACTCCATTCAGCAGCATCAGCACTTTGTTGGCTTCCTCGTACGCCATGATGGTTCCGTGCGGCTGTTTCGAGATCGCAAAGAGGCTCTGTCGCCCGGGAGGCATAGGCATCTGCGTGGATTTGCCGGCGACCCATAGCATTCCGGAATTCTGTTTTGTGTTGAGAAACACGATGGTCCCGGAGCCCGGGTCGCAGCCGAAGGGCTGAAGATCCGCATTGGCAGGCAGAGCGAATCCTCCGTAATACGCCTGGCTGCCGCGTAGGCTGAATAAGGGGTGGTCATTCTTGTCCAGCATCACCGCGCACTTGCCGTAATTACGGAACGAAGGATCGATTTGCGAGCGATAGACTTCGCGCAGCGCAAGCGCGCTGTGCAAGTGATCGAGGACGGACTGATTGACGGTTGTGTTGTTGTGTGTGAAGTCGAGGCGTAGCAGAAACGACCACCTCTGCTGAATGCGGACGGCTTCAAGCGCTTCGGCGATGGCAAGAATCTGGCTATTGCTGTCGAGGTTGGCTTCAGCATCATTCCCGGCAGTGAGTTCCTGCTGGCGCAAATGGATAATGGAAGCGACCAGGGTGCCGATCAGAAGGACGGGCAGCAGCAGCATGAGCGCGAAGGAACGCATCATGGCGCGGCGGTGATAGGCCCGGCTGGCCGCAAGAAGGTTCTTCTCGTCGCCGGTGAGTTTTCGCATGTGAGGCAGGCCGCGGTTGACGGTTCGGAAGTCGACCTTGTCGAGCAGCGCGCCTTTTTTGTTGTCCTGCCCTTCGCGCACACGTCCTTCGAGGATGCGCCGCGCACGCGCACCCGGCAATTGCGAGTGCATGAAGTTATAGCGCACGAGGTGCGCCAACGTATCGTGCGCAAGAGCCGTGGTCTCAACGGCGGGAGACTTGTCTTCTTCCGCTTTTGAACCTCCCGGCTCGGCAGCCGGCTCCACGAGCACGTAGAGGTCTTTGTTGGCGCCGAGCAGCTTCGGAATGTCCAGCGAAGTGTTGTATTTCTCGGTAAGCGTGGAGAGTGGAACAGGGATGGACGTGCCATACTCCGAGGTGTGTTCGTAGAGCAGGTCGAGTTCGAGCCCCTGTGCAATGTCCGGAATGTCTTTGCGTTTGCTGAGATCGACCATCGTCTGGTCGTAGAAGCCCTGCAGCGGATTGTCGCGGCCCTCGAGCTGCTTGTAGAGATCGGTGTCGTAGATGCGCGCGCCGTCTCCATTGAGCTTTGCGTCTTTCCACATCTGGTTGAGGATGATTTCAAGCACGGTGGCAATCGGCGAGTCACCGCGCAGAAGCTCGCCGGCGATGAGGGATACGAGCTGTGCGCGATCAGGGAAAGCGATCTTGTACTTGTCCCGCGTAAGCCGGGAGTCGGCGGGCCCGGTAATAATTTGTGCGATCGCGTCGGGTCCGAGCCGGTCGAGCCAGAAGCGTTCAAGGAGAGGGGAAGAATTGTCGGTGGCGTCGCCTGCAAAATTTCCGCTGATTTCGGCCAAATACTCCTTGCGAAAACTGAGCAGCAGACGCGCCGGAGTGCCCGGCGCCTGTGATCCAAACAAATCTTTGACAAGGGCAATGAATGCGCCGATTTCGTCGAGGGGAGTCTTGTACCGCGATGGGGTGTTTCCATCCTGCGGTGGGACGAAGTGGGTGATGGCTTCTTCAAGCTGATCGAGAATGATGAGGCTTGGTTCTGCGCGAGCCAGCCATTGTTGAACCAGGGAATTCCACCAGGCATTGTCGGGATTGAGCGGGGGCGTGACTTGAAGCACTTCGGCAATGGTGGAATGGAAATCATCGATCAGGTCCGTGCTGCGCCGCCGGTAAGCGACACGGAAGCCGTTCCCAAGCCGAGGCAGGAGTCCAGCATTGAGAAGCGAGGACTTGCCTGTTCCGGATTGACCGTAAAAGAGTCCGATGGGCCGCGCGCGATGAGGGGAAAGCACCCAATCGTAGAGGCCGCGAATTTCGTCATTGCGGCCGAAGAAGAGCGCGGCATCGTTTTTAGTGTGGCCCTTGATCGTGACATAAGGGCACTCGGGCAAACTGTCGCTGTAGCGCTGCGGAAGCGATGGCATTCCCACCAGCGGATCGGCGGCTGAATCGGTCAAGCGCCAGGGTCTTGCGGAAGAACTCTTGTAAAGAACCCAGGGAAAAGCGGCAGTGTTGCGCGGGGCGTCGTCCAGTAGCTCGTCTGTCGAGCGCATGGAGGCGTGTGGCGCTTCAACCTGGGGAGTGGATGCGGCAAAGAGCCCTTGGTAGGCGAGCCTGACGGCGTTTGAAGCGATCTCAAAGGCATCGTCGACGGTGTTTTGTTCCTGTGCCAGCGCGCGGTAAAACGCATTGGAAAAGGTGACGGCCGCATCGTCGTTTACCGGCGTGACGGTGGCAACCACGTAAGGAACGCTCGCGGAGAGCCGCTGCGCCCATTCATGATTCTGGCAGGAATTCAAGAAGGCAAGCTGCAGGCTGTGTTGACTCGAGAGAAAGCCATCAAGGGTGCGTCCATCCACGAGTCGCTGATCCGGGCTCTCGGCAGGGAGCCAGAGCCCCTGGCTGTTCGAGTGGCCGCCATAGTGGAAGAGAACAACGCGGTTGGCAGTGAATGAATCGATAAGACTGGCGCGCCGGGTCTCGGCGCCATTCAAGAACGTCCATCCTCCGAGCTGCTCGCCGGGGGCCAGTGCGGCGTAGATGTTTTGCGCCTCCTGGCTGAGCTGGAGACGTGCGAGTCCGGTATCACCGGCGGGATTGTCTGGATTGGCGAATGCAACGAAGACGACTGGAGGAGTGGATTGACTCATGTGCTGGGCACAACTCCCGTCGCAGATTGCGGCGCGGGCGCGGGGTCCCGTCGCACGGTGTTTTCTTGCGCGGCCTGAAGGGTCCGCGTGATGTGCAGGGCGATGCGACGCGTAAAGAAATCATGCTGAGGCGTTGGGTCCATTGTCCCGCGCGTTGCATTCGCCGGCGTGCCCATGGGGTCCAAAGCGAAGAGGGTCGCATCAAACGAGTCGGTGGAAGCGATGAGGAGAATATAGTCGGTAGTTTCTGTCGCCGATCCTGGGATGGAGGCGTGGAGCGGGCTGCCGGAGCGTGTGTATACAGGTTGGTTACCGGGGTCGAGAACCTGCGTCTGGGCACTGAGCAGTCCGGTCATGATGCTGTAGTCCGCGGAAAAATACAGGAGCGTGACATATAGCCTTTTAGACCAGTTGTTTTTGATCGAGGCCGTGTAGGTTGGTCGGCCGTCCGGCGTCGAATACATGCTCTCCTGCACGGGGCGATAGCCGAGCTCGACGAGGTCGGTCGGCGGGCAGGAAAAGCTTTTCGCCGCTGCCGTTCCGGGATTCGCAGTAAACGTGAAATCAACGGCAGAGGCGGGGATCTGCGTGCCGGGGTTAGCCAGGGCCAGGCGCTTTTTCCAGATCCCCGCGTGGTCAAGATCAGACGCATTTACTGCAACAGCCTTGTATTGCGATCCTTCGTCGAGCGCGGGTGCAGGATCGGGCTGGAGCACGGCGGTTGCAGGCTGCACCTCGGTGACAGTGACAAGCGAAAAAGCCTTGCCGGAATCGGCAAGGTCGACATCTGCCGCGTTGAGCGGGTAAAGAGCAAAACGGTTGCCGGCAGCGATGTTGAGCGTGGCGCCGCGATCGAGCTGCCATTGATTGGTGGTATTGCTGAATCCTGCAATGGCATAGTCGGTTCGCGTGGCGGCATCGAAGCCAAGGAACAGGTCGTCGAGCATGTGGTCGCCGCTGGAGGACTCGACCTTCGGCGACTGCAGAGGCACGTCCACGCTCATGGCGGCGCGCGTGAGATGCATGAGCTCGCGGTAGCCGAGACCGCCGTTCGTCCGGCTGAGAGTTTCTGAAAGGAAGAACGTAAAAGCACCGTGGTTCTGTCCCGTGTTTGGATCGATGTACTCCTGCGCAGTCTGGTCTGTCTCACAGGCGGCGAGAAGGATGTGCGGACCGTTGCGATCGGGTTTTGAGCAGGCAGCGGCGGCGAGAGTAATCGGGTTGGAATTTTGCGCGGGGTTGGGAAGACTGTGCAACGCCGCCTCGAGCGCAGCCGGATCGGCTAGATAGTTGGCAGCGGGCTGGGCATCGGAACGAACGCCGATGCGCCGTATCCCGACTGCGCGGTCCATTGAGCCCGAGTGGCAGGAGTCAAAAATCGTGGTGAGATGAGCTCCTTTTGCCGTGACCTCAGAGATGAGAACTGCCATGTCTTTGTCGACCAGGTCGAGGCCGCCGGGCAGGCGGCTGTCGTAACAGACAATCGATGAGTTCAGGCCGCTCGGCTCAACGGTGGAGAACTGCCCACCAGTTGGGACCTGCGAACCGTGGCCGGCAAAGAAGAAAAGTGCAAGGTCGCAATCCTGCGCCTGGCCCAGATGCGAGCGGAAGTTGTCGATGACGGCCTGGCGCGTTACCGCAGAGTTTTCAATCCGGAGCAGGTGGAGAGACGCTGCATCGAAACGGGCGCGGAGCATGGCTTCGACCGAGTCCGCGTCGTTCAAACACCCGTCGAGCGAGTCAATCGGCGGAGGGTAAGCGTTGATCGCCGCCAGCAGCGCGTAGATAGCGGGCATGAAAAGTCGCCTCCGGAGTCTCGAATGGGGATTTGGTTGAGTGCAGAGGGGAACGCGAATCCAGCTAATCACGGAAGGGCTGCTGAGCGCCAGAACATTCTTGGCTACATGAGCGGCCTGGCAGGAGCACGCAATGCTTCCCTGCTCTTCCGGTCTTCAACGGTCCTGAGTTGGACGCGAAAGTGCTGGAATAGCCGCTTCCCTGCTCACTTGACATCAGATAGCTGAAGAGTGCCATTCGTCTCTTCGGCTTCCAATAATTGGCTGACGATCGATTGCTGTCGCTCGTCGAGAGCTTCGATCGTGGGCTCGATGTTGAATGAGCAAATGCGAAAGTGAATCTCACGAATGGGTATGAGCGCGCCTCCGCTGTAGGTGATGTACGCATTGCTCATCTCCAGAACGGAGTACCCTGCTTTGGGGTCACGGCTCGCGGCATTGGCAAGAATCTTCGCGGCATTGGAAGAACCAAAGTTGGCATCGTCGAGAGCGAGCCGGCAATTCTGAACGGTCAGAGTTTCGCCCTGCTGTTGCGGGTGCACTCCTTCTCCCACACCCGATGCGGGAGCAGCGGGGATGGGTTGCGGCTGCTGCGATGAAGCGGCATTGGCTGCTTGATTCAGTGGGGTGTTGAGGCAGTTCGGCAATGAGGCAACGCTTTGAGTTTCAGGCGCAAATCGATAATCGACCATCTGAATCGCCGTGTTCCACGCACCGGGAAGCGTTGGATTCGCCTTCAGCGCCCTCGATAGCGCTCTGGAATACGCGGCAGCTTTTTCTTGATCCGGCGGGGTTCCCTGAGCCTTTGCTGTTTCAATCTGTGCGCGAAGGGACGTTACGGCAGCCTGGAGCTGCGCGGGCGATTTCGGCGAGGCAAGTTGTGCAACCGACCGTCTCCAGTTATTTGAAAGGTCATCTTCAATCGCGTTGACCTTGTTGCCGACATGAATGGACCACCCAAGGGCGGCTAGAGAAATGAGGAGGAGAGCGAGAAAAAGCCGTCGTGCGGCTGCTTTCGATTGAGAGAGTGACCGGCGCAACTCAGAGACATTGTTGGAAAGCGTTTCGAAGTCTTTTTCTGAAATGGCCATGAGTCAACTTCTCTTTCTTGTGTTGCGATGAGCGGATTCTTCGATGAAACGGCTATTTTCACTCTGAAGTATACCGATGCGCTCGATGGACTGCGAACTCCCCCTGGATCGGGAACCGCATGCCTGCAGGGGTAGGAAGATGAATTCGCGGCATGCAGAAACGCGAATCTTGCCGCGGGAATTCGAATCAGATACCTATGCCTCTTACGCGAGCGCAACGGCAAGGCAAGCGTTTCCTCAATCCCGTGCCTACTGGGATTGGAGGAATGTCCACAATGTTCAAGATTGGTCCCGATTTCTTCTTTGGCGGAGCGAAGCGGACACCCAAGGGAGAGCTGGGACCATTTCCCACCGATCGCAGTATCTATGACTCGCAGCCGTCTTCCGGCTTGAGGATCACCTGGTTTGGCCACTCATCCTCTCTGGTCGAGATCGACGGGGTTCGCATTCTGATCGACCCGATCTGGGAGCAGCGCGCGTCGCCTGTGCAATGGAGCGGCCCCAAGCGATTCTTTCAGCCGACATTGGCGCTGGAGCAGCTTCCCGCGATCGATGCAGTACTGATTTCGCACGACCACTTCGATCATCTGGGAGCGGAATCGGTTGCGCGGCTCGCACTGTGCCAAAACGACGTGCGCTGGATTACGCCGCTTGGTGTAGGCAGCTTGTTGGCGGCCGAGGGAGTGCGGGCCGACCGCATCACGGAGCTCGATTGGACTGGGACGACAACGGTTGGCCCGCTGACGGTGACCGCATTGCCGGCGCGGCACTTCTCGGGGCGTAGCTTGTTCCATCGCTTCCAGACCCTCTGGGCATCTTTCGCTCTCATCGGGCCCAGGAATCGCGTTTACTATGGTGCCGATTCGGGCGAGTGGGACGGCTTTCGCGAGATCGGCGAAAGGTTTGGGCCCTTCGATCTGACGATGTTGGAGATTGGCGCTTCGAACCCCTTGTGGGCAGACATTCATATGGGGCCTGAGGGCGCCGTGCGGAGTTTTCGCGCACTCGGCGGCCAAGGCTTGCTGATGCCGATCCACTGGGGACTCTTCGACCTGGCGCTCCACCAATGGACGCAACCGATTGAAAGTGTCTTCAGCGTGCAAGGCCTCAAGCTGTGGTCGCCGGCGCCTGGTGTCCCAAGTGAGGTAGTGCCGGGGATCGAGATTCGGTCTGAATGGTGGAGATAGCCCGGCGCTTGATGGGTCCAGTCTGATGTCTTCGGCTTAGAGCAATCGGCCTGCTGCGCGCAGTCGTCCGTATCTCATTTCTCCCGGTTCTTCGCCTCTACCTTCTGGATGATGGCTCGATAGATGGAGTGGATTGCGCCGGACGCTTCGATCTTGCGGGCGTTTTCCCGGTGCCGTGGGTGCGCAGCCAGCTTTGCACGATAGATTTCGTACTCGGCCATAGTGCCGACATCGATGGTCGCAAAGGCCTCGCTGGTTGCGCCGGCAAACTCGGTAGGAGCGTAATACCCCGTGATGCGGCCGCCACTTTCGGTGATCGGTTCGAACTCGGCTTCAGCATATGCTCGCCAATCCGCCAGCTTATTGGGATCGATGGTATAGCGCAGGAATAACGTGTACATGAGATCCTCCTGAACCCATTGGACGCCTGCTGCCGGCGTAAATACTTCGGCAGTGGCCGAAGCATCGGAGAATAAGTGCCCCCATACTGTTTTTATGAGTGATGCGCTCGCAAACGCGGCGAAATTGCTGGCCGAGCCGGCCCGCGCGGCCATGTTGATTCAATTGATGAATGGTCGAGCCGTGCCGGCCGGAGAACTGGCGTTGATGGCCCATGTAAGCCCGCAGACAGCAAGCGAACACCTTGGGCGGCTCACGGAAGGCGGATTGGTCATTGTGCGACGCCAGGGACGGCATCGCTATTATGGTTTGGCCAATGAAGAGGTCGCCCATGCCGTGGAATCGCTACTGGTATTGACCGCTCCCTCGGGCGCGGGCTCGCGATCAGAGTCAACTGTGCCGACTCCGGGAACCTTTGAACATGCCCGCACCTGTTACAAGCATCTGGCCGGCTGGCTTGGAGTCGCGATCGCGGACGCGCTGCAGCGTGAAGGTCACCTGGCGTCGACGCTCAACAGAGCTTTCGCTGTAACCGATCGCGGACGGATCTGGTTTGAGGAAAGAGGAATTGCGATACCCGCTGCGCCGTCCCTTCCGGATGCAAAGTTTGCAAGGGCGTGTCCCGACTGGACAGAGCGCCGATCTCACCTTTCCGGCGCGCTTGGCGTTGCCGTCTATGTTCGGTTTACGGAGCTTGGATGGATCGCGCCCATGCGCACATCGCGCGCGGTGCGGGTCACATTGGAGGGCAGGAGAGCTCTGCAAAAGCATTTGCATCTTGTCACCGGCTAGGCTGGGCCGATGCTTCTTCGCAAAGAGTCTCCGTCGCTGCGCCGGCTCGAGCTGCGCTAGAGCTGCCGTTTAGTGGACGACAGCGCTCGGAGCCGAAACCGGGCGGACATTCATGCCTTCTTCGTCAACCTTGACGCCCGCCAATGGCAGAAATACCTCAAAGACTGTTCCAGAAGACTGAGAGCGTCTCGAAGACCGGAAGCGAATGGTGCCTTCGTGCTTCGAGACCAATGACTTTGAGACCCAAAGGCCCAGGCCGGAGCCCTTGAGATCTTTGGTGGTGAAGAATGGATCAAACATCTTGGACTGTACAGACTCGGGAATGCCGCTTCCTCGATCGAAGACGGTTACACGTGCCCCGAGCCGGTCTCTGCGCACGACGGACTTTAACCGGATGACGACCGTTGTTTCAGGACGCGCGGCCTCGGCGGCATTCCGAATCAAATTTGAGAAAACCTGAATGAGCTGTCCCGGAAACCCCTGCAGTTCCAAGACAGGCGGAGGATTGAAGAACAAGCGCACATCGCGTCGTGCTGCCGACCGTTCATGGAGCGCCACGACTTCTGCCAGGAGAGCGGCCAGATCGACCTTGATGGGGCGCTGCGTATCCCGATGAAATGCCAGCGTCTGCTTTGTAATGCGAGATACGCGTGCCAGTTCTATATTCGCTTGCCCTAGAAATCCCTGAATCGATTCCAAGTCGTTTGACGAACTGGCCAGGTAAATCAGATTGATGAGTCCTTCCAGCGGATTGTTGATCTCGTGGGCAATTGCATTCGCCAGCCTTCCCGTGGCTGCAAGTTTTTCCGCGGTCCGCAGAGCGTATTCCGCCAATTTGGAGTCCGTAATGTCTGTCAGGACCAGGATTTTGCCCTCTTCTGCATGATCCGCCACCACGGAGCTAACGGATACCTGGATCGTCCTTTTTCCAATCGGATGCTCGGCGCTGTAGCGGTGAGCGCTGCCGTGCAGCGGTTGGCTGGTTCCCAGGAGACGCTCCAAAAACTCCGCGGCACTTTCGTTCTGGGTGATGGACGTTGTGGCGCCGCATAACTCTGCGAAGGCGCGATTCCACTGCACCAACCGTCCTTTCCCATCGACAACGGCAAGCCCCTCAGCCAGCGCATCAAATGTGGTCTTCCATTGATCTGCTGCCTTGCGCGCAAGCGTTTCGGCATTGCGCAAGCGCAAAAGCGCGCGCACCGTGGCAACCAGAACCATGCGATCAATGGGATGCGTGAGATAGCCATCCGCGCCGGCTTCGAGCGCGCGCACGCGATCTTCACTGGAGACAAAAGAAGCCGAAATCTGCAGGACTGGAATGGAGGCGGTGACCGGGTCTCGTTTCAGACGTTGGCACACCTCGTATCCCGAAACGTCCGGCAAGTGTACGTCCAGGATGACAATTTCCGGTTGGCTGCGTGCCATCTCCAGCGCGCTTGCGCCGGTGCCCGCCTGAAGGCATTCAAACCCCGCGCCCTCCAGGACACGGGAGAGAATATATCGGTTTTCGTCCCGGTCGTCCGCAACCAGGATACGTGTGCGAGGCGTCTCAGGCATCGGCCCCTCGCAAGGTGCTACCCGGTGCCAGCCCGATCGATTGCGCCCAGTTCAAGAAGGGTTGCGCTGAAAGTCGCGTCGCGATGTCTTCTTTGCGGATGACGCGCGCCTGCCATGAGTCGAGCTGCGATTTTTCTGCTTCGGATAGAACCTTCGAAGTGTAAATAAGAACGGGAAGGTCTTTTGTAGCAGCTTGAGAACGCAATTGCCTGAGGACCTCGAAACCGCTGATGTCGGGCATCAAGAGATCGAGAATTGCCGCGTCCGGCGGGTTTTCGCTCAGGGATGCGAGCGCCTCAGTACCGTTCGATGCCTCGCGAATATCGAGCCATGGTTGGTCGAGAAGGTCGCGAAGAATGTAGCGCGAGACTTCGTTGTCGTCGACCAAAAGTAGCCGCACGACACCCGTTTTCGACGTGAGCTTGCGCAACGATCCAAGGAGAACTTCGCGTTCGACAGGCTTCGGCAAGAAAAGACTTGCTCCCGCAATTCCTTCAAGATCGGGCGCCTCATGAACGCTGGTCAAAATCACCGGCACTTCCGGCCATCGGTCTCGGAGACGGGACAAGAAATTCAACGACTGCTCTTCCCCTATATAAAGGTCCGCGACAACGGCGACCGGAATATGTCTCACGACCCAGGATTCAGCTTGCGAAAGCGTCGAAGCGACGATGGGCTGGAATTCTGAATCGCGCAGGTAGGTTTCCAGCACATGCGCTGTTTGAGGATCGTCTTCGAGTAGCAGGACCGGCGCACGGTGAAATTCAGGAGCGGGCGGCATTGCCGAATCTTCGGCGGAAATCGATTCTCCGACATAAACCGACGGCAGCGAAACGAAAAACGTTGAACCGTGCCCTGGTTTGCTTTCGAGCCATATTTTCCCTCCCAGCAGCGTGGCCAGATTTCGGCACAGCGGGAGCCCGAGGCCTGTGCCGCGGTAGCGGTCCTGCAACGAGTTCTCAACCTGGCTGAATTCCTTGAAGATCGCCTCAAAATGCTCCGGCGCAATGCCGATACCTGTATCTCGGACCGTGAAAAGGACGGCCTGATCGTCCAGGACAGTCGACGACACGGTCACCTTGCCTTTTGGTGTGAATTTCAGCGCGTTCGAAATCAGATTCCGCAATATTTGTGAAACCTTGCCCTCGTCCGTGCGCATCGTAGGAACGCCGTCTGCGTCCTCAAAGATCAGTTCTACCGAGGTGTTGTCCGCCAGAAGCGGTTTCAACATCCCTTTCAGCCCGCTGAATAGTTCATGGACTTCGAACCGCTTGGACCGGATGCGGATCTTGCCGGCTTCAACCTTGGCCAGGTCCAGCAGATCGTTCACCATCTCCTGCAAATCGCGAGCCGATGATTCGATATAACGGACCTGCTTGGTCTGCTCTGGCGTCAATTCCCCATCGATCCTGTCCATCAACAAGCGCGACAAAGAAATGATCGAATTGAGCGGCGTTCTGAATTCGTGAGAAACATTGGAAAGAAACTTGGTCTTCAGTTCTGAAGCTCGACGAAGGTAGTCTGCCCGCTCATCCAGCTCCGCGTAAAGCGCCACAACACCACGATTGGTATCTTCGAGCTCGCGATTGAGCAACTCAAGTTCATCTTGCCGCGAGCGGAGTTCCTGCAAAGTCTTCAGCAACTCCTGATTCTGCTGTTCGATTTCGTCAAAGGGGCTCTGAGGAGCCCGCGATTCCATATTCCGATGCAACTCTCGCGCGGTGCGAAGGGTCCAGATGTCGCGGTAGTGCGGGATTCGCTTGGCCATGCGAACCGTGGTTCCCTGGGGCGCCGTCTGAATCTCGAATTCATCCATCAGACGCTTGGTACCAAGAATCCCCATTCCCAGACCAGTCTGGGATCGATAGCGCCCCTCCAGAACTTCATCGATATTCGGAATTCCCGAACCGGAGTCTGATACGGTCACCTCTAAACGCTGCGGCGTTTCGAGCTCCAGCGCGAGCGTAACCTTGCCATTCCGCGCGTACCGAAACGCATTGCGAGCGATCTCAGAGGTCGCGGTCGCCAATCGAATCTGATCCTGATTGTCTAATCCCAGTTCGGCCGCAACCTCACGCGCGCGCTGCCGCGCATGAACGACGTCGCGTTCTGTAAGAAGGGCGATATGTGTAATTGGAACCGACATGTTTCACGCTGCCTTCACAACCACAACGCTTGCATCATCCCGCTCGCGGCGAAAATCGCGGACTAAAGCGCCAGCGATCACCGATGGATGCCTACTGATTAACCCTGGATACGACGACAGGTCCCACTTCGACTGAACTCCATCGGAGTGCAATACCAACACCGCGTCCGGAGCCCATTCCGACTTAAATTCCTGAATCCTGGGGACAGTCAAACCCAAAGTCCCATTGTGCGATACGAGACTCTTGGAGCCATCGCGGCTATGAAGCACGCCGGAAATATTCCCCACTCCGGCATAAACGAGCGATTGCTCCTTGGGGCGAATCTCGACAATTGCGGCAACTGCGCCGCGAGTTTTGCGCAACGCGTCGTGTACGTGGTTGAGGATTTCGCCCGGGCCAAATTGAACTCGCTTTCGAAAGGTTGCGATCGCTTCTTTGGCAGCTTCTGCGGCCCCGATTCCGTGTCCCAGCCCGTCTGTTAGAAGGACCAGGGTGCGTTCCGGGGTGCGATGCGCATCCCAGCCGTCTCCACAGTGGCGCTCGCCGTGAATTGGCACCGCAATTCCCGAGGTTGGCAAACACTCTTTTGATGCAGCTTGGCCCAATTCCAGCAGTACGATTGTGCCGCTTCGGCCTGTAAGGATTTCAAGCGATGTGGCAATCCTCTTCATGGCCCCCATCCCACCGCCCATGGTGCCGCCGGTCGAATAGCCATCGCTCATTGCGCGCGCGACATCCGCAATCCCTGCACCTTTATCCAACGCCAGAATCCGCGCAACCGGTCCAGTGGGTTCCTTGAGTCCTTCGAGAAAAACGTGGCCACCACCGCCATGGAGGAGCACGTTGCGCGAAACTTCTGTTGCCAGCAAAGCCATTTCTCCAGAACGAGTTTCATCCATTCCCAAACGATGGGCAGCGGTCAGCGCGGATCGGCGCACCTCACCAACAGAGCTGGCGTCGGTTACTGCCACCCAATCGCTGAAGGCTATTTCCACCGCGTCACCGAAATCTTCGTCCCCTTGCCGACAACTGATTCGATGCTGAATTCGTTCACCAGGCGTTTGCTGCCCCCAAGACCCAACCCCATGCCCGAACCGCTGGTATATCCATCCTTCAAGGCAAGCTCAATGTCCGGAATGCCCGGGCCCTGATCCTCGAACTCGAGGCGCAACCCTGCCTTGACGCCGGAGCTGATCTCCTCGATGGTCATTTGGCCGCCTTTACCGTGATCGAGGACATTGCGCGCGAGCTCGCTGGCGGCAGTCACCAGCTTCGTTTGATCCACGAGGCTGAATTTCAGTTCGATCGACCACTGGCGAACCTTTTGTCGGGCAAATACCACGTCATTCGAGTTCTTCAGTGGCAGTACATCACGCCTCTGGACGCTCATCGCCTGATCCTGACTGCGTGTCAGTCGCCGCTCCAAAGAGCAGTTCCATCCCCGCTTCCACACTCAACGCAGTTCGGACGCCAGGAAGCGACATGCCGAGCTCCACAAGGGTAATCGCCACAGCCGGCTGCATGCCGACAACGACTGTCTCTGCCCCCAAAACACGGGACATGGCTGCGATGTTTGCCAGCATCCTGCCAATAAAGGAATCGACAATCTCCAAGGAGGAGATATCGATCAAGACTCCCGTCGATCCCCAATTGGAAATGCGTTCGGTTACGTCGTCCTGGAGCTGAAGGGCCAGCTTGTCGTGCATGTCCACCTGAATCGTAATCAGAAGGAGCGAACCCATGCGCAGTACGGGGATCTTCTCCATTTAATCCTCCTTCTTCGCAAGGAGATGGCTCATCGCATTCACGGGCGCCGAGGACTTGCGGACCACGGCCCGGCCGCTCCGATCCAGAGCAAGTGCCAGCGCGTCTGAGAGTTTCGCCTTGGTGACGACGTCCTTCAAGTTGATCCCCAGATGTACGATGGTCTGCGCGATCTGCGGTCTGACACCGCTGATAATGCATTCCGCGCCCATCAATCGTGCCGCTGTGATGGTTTTCAGCAGATGCTGGGCAACCAGGGTGTCCACGGTAGGAACGCCCGTGATGTCGATGATCGCGTACTTGGAGTTGGTAGCCACCACGGTTTGCAGCAGATTTTCCATCACAACCTGGGTGCGCGCGCTGTCGAGAGTGCCAATAATTGGAAGTGCCAGAATCCCATCCCAGAGCTTGACCACCGGGGTCGAAAGCTCCAGGAGTTCCTGCTGCTGCCGCAAAATCAGCTCTTCGCGCGAGGCAACAAAGGCCTCCACTGTGACCAGAGAAAGCCGATCGAGCATCTCGGTTGCCAGCCAGATTGTCTCCAGAAGTTTTTCGCCATTACCTGAGAAGGACCGGCTGATTGCGGTAAAAAGCGGCTTCTTGAGGGAAAGAACGAAAATCGCGACGTCTGACGGCGAGACTCCCTGGCGCGCGCGCGTGGCAGAGAGTTCCAGCAGCAATTCGCGCGCCTTGTTCCAGCCCGCGCCGGAAATTTCAGATGGTCCGCTTGTTCGCACACCCGACACCACCGCGCTGAGCAGCGAGCGGCATTGTTCATCAAGTTCCGTCTGGCTCATGAGATCCGAGCGTTGTACGGACTTCGACATGTCTCGAATCCATTCCGCCCGGATCGTTTCTTCGTTTTGCGAGATGATTTCAGCTAAGTCATTCATTCGAAAATCTCCTGCTTGCGCGGGCGCAAAAAACTCGCGGTGGACATGGTTGACCGTTTAGATGCTGATCCCGACGGGATACAAAGGACGAATTGCAAACAAAGTACTTCAGAATAAGGCCGGGAAGAATTCGCAGTGTCAAGCTTGAAAAAGTGCAGTCAGGGCCTCCCGAAATGCCTCGGGGCCTTCCCATTTTGCGACGAAGGCATTCACCTTGAAAAGCGTGCACATCTCGCGTTGGTCTACCCCCAGAATCGACCACACAATGAGAGGTATCTTCGACAAACGAGGTGTGGAGTGCCAGTGCCTGAGAAGCTCGTAGCCGCTCTCGTAGCCGAGATCGAGGTCAAGAACGATACCGTCGGGCAGAGGTTCTTCCCCCTGCAGGCCCTTTTCCAGGTATGCAAAAGCGGTGTGAAGCGTCGAATGCGCCTCGATTTGCTCAATTCCGAGAGATCGTGCCGTGTCCGCAGCAAGACGAACGTCTGTGGGGTTGTCTTCTACAATCAAAAGACGCTTCATTGGATTTCCAAAAGTTTAGTAGTGAGTGACACAGAAGTCTACGCTCTTTGGCTAAGTCACAACAAATACTGATGTTATCGACTTTCCTGTGAAGAAATAATTGAGCTTAAAAGTCGCCAAGCCCCTAACTCTCTTCCCGTAGGGTCGGGACATGGAAGGCAAAAAACGAAGCGGTACCCAAACCCCTCACGCTTGATTTTGGCGAGCACTCTGGCCGAGGTTCTTGCGGACCCGCGGGCGCGGCGAAAGCCACGATAGTGGACCCTGCTCATTCGCCTCTCTTTTCAGGTTCGCAGCTTGTTCAGCAGGTCCGTGGGGTGGACCGGCTTGGCAAGGATCTCAAACTCGTGGCCATGTTCGCGCGCCTTTTCCAGCAAATCAGCGGTTGCGGCCTGTCCCGAGAAGAGCAGGACTTTGATTTGCGGCAGGAACTCGCGGATTTTGATGGCTGCGTCGATTCCGTTGAGATCGGCCATGATCACGTCGGTAATCAGCATGTCCGGGGCAAAACTCGAGGCAAGCTCGACCGCCTTTTCTCCCGAATACACAGACCGCGCTTCAAAGCCGCTCTGGTTAAGGATCATGGCGAGCGTATCGGCAATCACTACTTCATCATCAACAACCAGGACCTTGGACATGATGCGTTTTTCGTCCGCCACCGGCATTCCCTTCTCTTCCTTGGTATACGTGAGTCTCTGCAATCCTGGCAAACGAAGGGCGGTCTGGTGGTCTCTTGCCGTGCTACCAGCTTTTCTTGATCAAGGCGTCGACGGCGAACCCGCCGTTTGGATCCCGGGTGGCGCTCACGGCCACGCGCGGAGAGACCTGATATTGGCCTTGAACCGTTTGTCCCTGCGTGGTGGCCACGTTGGTTGAAAAGGTGACATAGAGATTCCCGGTGACGCGCTGCCGGATGGTCAGGTTGGCCCCCGGAGGACCCGCGGCTGTGCTGCCTGCTAGAACGGGACTGATCGAGAGCTGCGAAATCCCGGCAGCCTTGGAAATGCGGCTCGTGACTTGACTTGAAACCTGAGATGCCACCAGAGATTCGGCCTGCTGATTCGCCGGGGTTGCGTTCATTGCACTTGCTTCTGTAGTTTGCCCAAACGCCAGCAGGTTGATGATGTCTGCGGGCGGAAGCGCGGGATCGGAGCTGTATTGAGTGCGCAATTGATCCGCCGGCCCATTGAAACGCAGGTCGATCTTGTATTCCTGGATCGTCGTGGTCAAAGCAACATTCAACACGGGATCGGTCATTGCGGGATTGATAAACTGCACCGTGCCACCCGTCAAAACGAACCTTTCGCCATTCAGAATCACGTCGCCGCCATTCAGGTTGACGCGCCCGAGAATTACCGGCTCTGCCGCCGACCCGCGCACCTGCAGATTTGCGGATCCCGCGACGCTGAGTGAGCGGCTGACCAGGTTGGCGGTGCTGGATGAATTCACAGCAATATTCAACCTAAGGTCTTGCGCAAATCCGGAACCAACCGGCGCTGATGCGCCGCCGGAGAACTGATCGAGCACAGCTTGCAGATCAAATGCCGGCGTAAACGACAAATCGGTAAGACTGACGGACCCGCCAAGAACCGCATTGGTAGGCGAGCCGGTCAAACGCAAGTTCGCGTCGACCGATTCGCGGACACCCTGCGGATACAACATGCGGACCCCCTGACCGGTCGCGACCAGGTCAAATTGGATATTCGGCCTGTACACAATTGCGCCTTGCGCTGTAATGGGTCCGCCGCCGATTGTGCCGTTGAATTTTGCAATCTCCAATCGATCCGTAGTTAACTTCAGAACTCCGTTTCCATGCTGCAGGCCCACGGGCGCACCCACCGATGCGAGATTTGCGTCGACCAGGTCGATCTCGCCGCCGAACTCGCCCGAACCGAGGGAGCCGTGCGAATCGATATTGAGTTTGATCTGCCCCGAGCTGCGTAAGTCCGGATCGAACAACTGTGCGAGCTGCAGATTGACGGTGCCCTGGGCTTTGAGCGCCATGGGCGCGCTACTGTTGATCGGGATTGAACCTTGAAGTTGCAGGTCGGTATCGGTTCCACGGATCGTTGCGGGTTGGATGGAAATAACGCTGTCTTTATAGTCCACGTGGATTGGCGCCGTAGCCGCGAGTTGAATCGTGTTGCTGTATCCGACTTGCAAAAGCGGGATCGTGACGTGCGCTTCGAGCTGATGCACGTTCTTCAAGGGACCGTGCAGAGTGGCATGGATCTCTGCCTGACCGTTCATGCTCTCCGCCTGTTCGGGTGCATACACAGCCAGAAAGGGCTGCAACGGAACTGCCGGCGTGTCCAAGGTGGCATCTGCCAGATAATCGCCGGACAAATTGACACGTCCTTTGGCGTGAAGAGGCGTATTGGCAACGGAAGATGCCAGCTCTGCATTGGCGACGCGGTTGGCGACATTCATTTGCAGCTTGATGGCCGAAAAGGTTTGCCCCTGAATCGCCAGCCTGGGAATCTGCAAATTCGCATCGACGTCCGGATTATCGAAGGACCCCTGGCCGTGCGCCTCGATCGCAAGAACACCTTTGGCATCGATGTTGCGCACTTGCAGTGCTTGTAACTTGGCAAGATCGATGCCGCTGGAACGAAGTTGGGCGGTAAAGGTTCGGTCCTGCGGCTCGACGGCGACATGCCCGTCGATCGTGCCTGCCGAGAGTTGCACCGACAAGTTTCCCTGTGCTTGCTTCCCGGTGCCGGTGAAATCCAGTTTGGCCGAAGTGATGGGCTGTTCATACGCCGTGACCTCGGTCAAGGTGATATTGCCATTACCTGCCGGGTTCATCATGTCCCCGTGGACATTGACCTTTGCGTTCAGCGTGCCGGAAATGGGTATGTGTTGGCCGGTGAGCTTCGCGAGCTGGTCGACGCTGACTTGCGACGCGTTGAGCCCGGCCTGCAGGGGGCTCTCCCTGCTGAACGACCACTTCTGCAGCCCTGCGCTTACATTGCCGGTGATCCGCCCGCGTGTCGTTGATTCCAGGTCGAGATTCTGCAAAGCGGCATGCGAGGAGCTCACATCGATTCCACTGCGTAACGTCTTCCACTCCGTGTCGTGAAAGCGCAGGTTTTGCGCGTTCAGTTGACCCGTGAGGTGCGGTTCCACGGTGGATCCCTGGACTGTACCCTCAAACGTGGCCTGGCCTGCCAGTTCCAACGGAGAATTTGCAGAAGGTTGAAATAGTTCGACAATCGAAGACACTTCGCCAAGATCGTTTGCCTGCAGACGCACGGAAAGGCTGGAATGGCTGCTCACGGCGCCATTCAGATCGACGTTGGTTTGCGCAGTGCGCAAATAGCTGTGATCGAGCGTCAGTTCGTGCGCTCTGTTCGCGTAGGTCCCATGAAGGACGGCGGCAAGCGGGATGACGGTCCGATCCGCAGTTGAAGCCGCGGAGCCAGTTTGCTTCGCAGACGGAGCTTCTGCGATGGCTGCTGACGATCTGAGGGCCTGTCCTTTTATGGTCGCATCCACATGCGCCAGCAAATCGTCCACCGTCCTTCCCCAGGTGGCTGTTGCGGTGGCATCTGCAGTGCCGGTGAGGGCAACATCTTTTGCAGTCGAGGACTTTCCGAGAGCCTGTCTCAGCTGAGACAACGAAATGCGGCCCAACTCTGCTCGCATGTTTGAACGAGAATTGCCGCCGATGGCCTGCATGGTTCCCTGTGCCCTGAGTTCGCCTCCGAGAATTTCAGCCCGCAAGTCGCGCAAGTTCGCGGTCCCGTTGGCAAGAGAATAGTGGCCCGCGAGATTACGCGCTGCGGCTCGAACCGAAGGAGAGCTGAACGCCAGTTCGCGGCTGGAAAGATCGCCATTCACCGTGAGCGCCTGAAGAAAGGACTGGTTCGAGGCCTGCTCAAAGCGAAGCGAGCCGGACGTACGAAGCAGCCCGGTGGGCAGCGATGGCTGATTGAGAAGCTCTGCCATTGGACGGCCGTCCACAATCGCTAGATAGGTGCCCTGAATGGAAGGGTTGCTGTAGTTCTTCAATTCCGCAGAGACGACGAGCTGCGAAAATCCGCTGGCGATTTTTGCCTGCTTCAAGGTAAACGTGTTGCGCGTCGCTTCAAATTCGGCTTCAAAGTTGTGTTGGAATGGGCGAAGCGACCCGTAGTTTAGCTGTCCATCGGTATATTTCAATGTGCCGCTATAAAGCGCTTGAAGACTGCTGTAGGAGGCGCGGAATTGCAGATTATGGAGGTCGGCTGCCAGGGAATTCGGCCGATCGTTGTAATACACCTCTCCGCGATCGATCAATGCGTGGCGAATTCCTAAATCGAAAATGTCTGTGTGGCTTGATCCGCTGCTTTGGAGTACCGGAAGATTGGATACGCCGTTCTTGTCGACTATCAACCAGGCGACGGGATGATCGATCTGCAACCGATCCAGATACCAGGACCTTCTCAGAATAGAGACAACACGAATTCCAACGGCAACGTGATCTGCCTGAAGCAGCGCAGGGTTTGGATAGGGATTCGCGCCGGAGACGCGCAGCCCATAGAGATCCACGCTGAGCGTGGAAAAGTGCAGCGTAAAGTTTTCCAGTAGCACTGGAACGCCTAACGCTTCACTCGCTTTTCTTTGCGCCAAATCAAGCAAGTACCGGTGACCGCGCTCGCTGTTCACCAGGGCGGTTGCGGCGATCAGGCTCACGAGCGACACCAGCACAAGACAAGCATCGACCCAAACGAACATCCTCAGCCATTTGGGGCGCGCTTTAAACTTTGCCGCCTGAGCCTGATCCAGCAGTCCCCGCAATTGATCGCGCATACTCATTCAATTTGCCTCTTAAAATGCCTGGCCGATGCCGACAAAATATTGCGTCGACTTGATGCCGGAAACAGGATTGAGATTCTGTCCGAGGTCGAAACGGATCGGCCCCACTGGCGTTGCGAATCTGATTCCAACACCTACATTGTTTGAATAGAGCGATGCAAAGTCGTGGAAGCCAACATTCGGAAAAACATTGCCCCCGTCGTAGAACGTCACGAAGCTCAAGCCTTTTTTGATCGGCAGCGGAATACGCGCTTCCGCATTCACGATCACCATCTCGTTGCCACCGGCCGGAACCTTGATTTTTTCGCAGTCTGTGCTCGATCCCGTGCTGCACACATCCACTTGACGCTGGGGTCCCGCGCCGTCGAGTGGAAATCCGCGCAACGAGTTGCCGCCGCCGCTGAAAAATGCTTCGCTCAACGGAACAAAACTGTTGTTGAAGGGCTGCGCCAATCCGATGCGCAAACTCGACGCCCAAATGATGTGGTGGAATTTCTCCCGATAGATCGCAGCTTGCCCGGTGAGTTTAGCGAAGTCGACACTCGAGCCGAGTTTGGAGGTGTTGAAATCGAGCTCCATCGATTCCAATACACCCTTGTGTTCATCCAGGGGATTGTCGCGCGTGTCCCGTGTTATGTTCGCCGAAACCGTCGACAGGCGGACATGCTGATCCTGCGCGGGCACAAGACTCGGAATGAGCACCCGCGGCAGATCGACCTGGCTGAATCCATATTGCGCAAAGAAAATGTCTTTCTTCGCCCGATCGAGCGGCCGTTGAAACTGAACGGTGGCCTGCTCTTCTTGTGAAGAGAAAATCGGGTTCTGCTCATTGCGTTCCACCGAGACAGACGATGTTGCTTTCCACGACGACCAGCGAAAACTCGGATCGACGTAGTAGAAGGCTCCGCGCTGATCGAGCCTGCCCGCAAATCCAGTAAACGAAAGTGATTCGCCTTTGCCCCGCAGGTTGTTGCGTGTGTATTCAATTGTTCCGCGCGGGCCGTAGAAGGTCGTTTCGCTCGTGGTGAAATTGGCGGGAAGGCCGATGGGAGGAAGATTCGGCAGAGCAACAGTTCCGCTGGGAATGCTGCCTCCTCGCTCGATGACCTCAAATCCCAATCCATAGGTGAATTCGTTGCGCTTTGCCTCGTGCACCTTCACCAGGACGTCATCGCTGTCCTGCGTGGTTATCGGTTCCTTGGGATCGATTTCCGCCCAGTCAAAGACGCCCGTGTGATCGTAGAGCCTGCTCCCGGCACCCAGAAGCGCGGACTCCGTGAGGGGCTGGCCGGATTTGATCTCAGCGGTGTCGCTGTTGATCAGGCGCTGGTCTGTATGAAAACGGCCAAGTGTTAGAACGTCGCCGGTGATCACACGCGGTCCTTCATGAATGTGATAAACGACATCGATCCGATGCGGTTCACTTTTGGAAACCTGGCGTGCGGTTTCGCGCAGACCCGCCATCAGGTAACCGGCTTTCAGGTAATTCGCGAGGATGCTCGCGCGGTCCTGCTGAACATGAGACTGGGAATAAGGCTGGCCCACCGCAACCTTCAAGCCGCCAGGAGCAAATTGTGCTTGGGGAAATGTGCGCGCACCGTCAATGGCGAGCGAGTTCACGACGTCGCGTGGACCCTCGACGACGCGAAACGACACCTGGACATCTCCCTGGCTGCGCGCCACGACCGAAGTGACCTGCACACTGCTGAATCCCTCGGACTCGTAAACCGCCTTGAGATTCTTGACGCTCGCCTGCACCAGCTGGTCGCTGAATTTTCCTGGAGAAAAAAGCCGCTTCTTTGCAACTGCAATCCGCGGCGTGAGTTCGGACGATGGCAGGGCTTTGTTCCCGCTCAAAGCGATTCCGGCGACTTTGTGCTTCTTCTCTCGTGTGATCCTGTAGAGAACGAGTGCCCGCTTCTGGTCGTTGTTGAGCTGGGACTCGACCTTCACATCGAAGAACCCCTTCGCCTGAAAGTAGGAGATGAGCGCTTGCTGACCCTCGTTCACTGATTCGTCGTCGACGCCAATTCCCTGATAAATCGGCAGCAGTGAATTTCGTGTCCAGGGCCAGAGATGCGCACCTTCAATGCGCACGGTGGTTGGCGCTCCCGGGTCGATGCTGAAATGGATGTCGGCCCGGTTGGAAGCGCTCTGGAATTCGGCGCCGGAAAGCTTGACTTGCGCTCCCAGATAGCCCTGTTTCTCCAGCAGCTTTTGCAGGTAGGCATTGGCTTTTGTGAGTGTCGAGTGATGATAGGTTTTGCCTGGCCGGATGGCTGCGGCTCGCAACCTCGCTGACAGACTCATGAGCTTGTGTTGCAGGAACACATTGTCGTCGTCGGGCGCACCCTGGATGTCAATTGATCCGAATTTGGCGCGAACACCGAGCGTGGTACGAAATTGCACGTTGGCTATGGCATGCCCCACTTCTGTGTCAACCTGCGGTTCTGTCGCGGCGGTGAAATAGCCTTCCTGCTGGTAAAAAGTGACGAGGTCGTGCGCGTCCTTTTCCACTTCTTCCTGATTGAACGCTTCCTGGACGGGAAAATTTGCGGCCTGCAGCAACTGCGAATAGGGGAACCGCTGCGCGCCTGGAAATGTGAAGATGCCAAAAAAGTCCGTCGGCTTCACTACAAAGAGAATTCCGATGCCATTGATTTGCGGTTCAACTTCGGTCTGCACGGCCGCGAAGTGGCCGCCCGCCTTCAAAGCCGCGGCTGTCTTTTCCACATTTTCTTTGGAAAATGGCTGTCCTACTTGCTGGACAAAATACTGGGTATATTGCGCCGCGGTGAATCCCGGACGACCCGCAACTTGAATTGAAGAGACATTTTGCCCTTCATAGGAGGCGAGAATATCGCCCTCATCCGATGAGGGCCTGGCGTCGGGACTCACGGATTGCGATCCCTGCTGTGCGACGGTCGTTTTCCAGGTGGGGAGAAGGAACAGGATGCACAAAAGGAGGCGCGCGTGATGACGGAACCGAGGGAAGCGCTTGAGTTGCACCTTCGAACGGTGGTCCATGCGGAGATCGAGGGGGCTAACGTCGCACGTCACCTCTCTTTAAGATGCCCAAACAGTGTGGATGGTTTGATTCGGGCTGCCAGAGGGCGACGGGCGGCGAACTCTCAGTAAATGGCGGTATCAAGCGACCGCAGCCCAATCGGGCGGCATCCATCTTTGATGTGAAGTCGCCCCCTGTACACCAACCCGCAGCGCCCACTCAGGCAAAAGGCCAAATGGAAGAGCCGCTGCGAGCCGGCATGTGGCAGAGAACAGCGAATCTGGCATCTGGCCTGGCCGCGCGCCATGCGTGGCGTTTCCACGGTCTTTCGTTGCGCATGCTTGCAAAGCACACCTGGAAAGCTGTACTTGCCGATCGGCTGTTTGGTCATGCGGCGGAGCTCGGCTTCTACTTTCTCTTCGCCTTGTTCCCGACTCTTTTCTGCGCGGGCACAATTCTCGGCCTGGCCGCTCGATCGGCGCACCAGATCTCAGACAAGCTTCTCGATTATCTTGCACTCGTGATCCCGACCACCGCTCTTGGCACCGTGCTGAGCATCTTCAACGAAACCACCGCCGGCGCCAGCTCGGGAAAAGTCACATTCGGATCGATTGCGGCCATATGGTCGGCATCCGTTGGAATTTCGGCAATCCAGGACACGCTCAATGAAGTCTACAAACTCAAAGACACTCGCTCCTATTTCGCCGCCCGGATTTATGCCATCGCTTTGACCATTCTTCTCACATTTCTTGTGACGTTGGGACTGGGCTGCATGTTCAGCGGAGACTTCTTTGCTGCGCTCGCAGGCCGGTTTGTCCCTTATCCGATGATCGCGGCGGTCACTGCATTTGGAATTCGCGTGGTCGCCTGGGCTATCGCAAGCTGTCTGCTCGCGGTGTCGTTTGAGGTTCTCTATTGCTGGGCACCGGACCGACGGGAACGACGCTGGCGCTGGTTCACGCCGGGTACGACCGTCGGAGTTGTCGGCTGGCTTGTGGCTTCGCTCGGCTTCCGCGTCTACATTCATTTCTTCAATACCTACACCATCACGTATGGATCGCTTGGCGCGGTGATCATTCTCCTTATGTGGTTTTATCTCTGTGGGCTTATGCTGCTGCTTGGCGCCGAGATCGATTTCGTGATCGACGACGCTGTCGGGATCCCGAGCCCCTACGCTCCTCGGTGAATGAAGGGACGCAGCCTGCGAGAGCGTCTCACGCTGGAGGCAAAGAAAGAACAAACAGCGCAGGAAAAATGACAATGAACATCTTTGTCCTCAATCCCGGCGGCAATTCACTCAAGGCGGACCTGATTCGTTGTGACGCCCACCAGCGTCATGCATTCGAGGGACACGAGCTGTTGAGCTTGAGCGTTGAAGGCATTGGGAAAGAGCCGATTCTCTCGCAACTCGAGAAGAAGAAGCCGATCGCGCGCGAACCAATCAAAGCCGGCGACTACACCGATGCGGCTGCGTCTCTTTTCAAGTGGTATGAAGAACATAACGGCCACAATTTGCCGGCGCTTGAAGATTTCAACGCAGTAGCCATTCGGGTTGTGCACGGCGGAACTGAATTCCACCAGCCTGCGCTGATGGATGCGGCAGTAGAACGCAAAATTGCCGAACTGGAGAAGCTGGCACCTCTGCACAACAAGAGTTCGATTGAGGTCGTGGGGCCGGTTCGCAGCAAACTGCCGTCAACACCCATCTGCGGAGTTTTCGATACAGCGTTTCATCGAACCATACCGGACTTCGCATCGAACTACGCGATTCCCCAGGAACTGGCTGCCAGGCACCACATCCTGCGGTATGGGTTTCACGGCATCTCCCACCGCTACCTGCTGGAGCGCTATGCGTATCTCGTCGGCAAGCAGCCGGAGCAATGCAGCATTGTCACGATGCATCTGGAAAGCGGGTGCTCTGTGACTGCGATTGAACACGGCAAATCCGTCGACAACTCGATGGGCCTTACGCCCCTGGAAGGCCTGATGATGGGTACCCGCTCCGGCGACATCGATCCCTCCATCGTTCCGCTGCTCATGCGCGAGGAAGCCATGAGCGTCGACGAAGTCATGACGCTCCTGAATAAGGGATCAGGGTTGCTCGCGGTTTCGGGTGTTTCCCTCGATACCCGCGTTCTGATGAAGCAGTACGACCAAAATCCGCGGGCGAAGATGGCAATGGATATGTTCGCCTACCGCTTAAGAAAGATGGTTGGCGCGCACCTGGCGGCCTTGGGAACTGCGGATGCCATTGTTTTCGGCGGCGGCATTGGGGAAAACGGTGGTTTTGTTCGCCAATTTGTTTGCGACGGACTCCGTAGCTTTGGTGTTGATCTCGACCTTGAAGCTAACAAAAACTTGATCGACGCCGAGGGGCGGCTCTCGTCGGCAGACTCAAAGATCGCGGCATGGGTCATTCCAACAGAAGAGGGCCTCGAGATTGCCCATGAGTGCTGTCAACTCATGGGCGCGCGGCAATAGCCGCTCCGAGTCTCTTTTCGAACAGGTTTTCTGCATGATTTTGCTCCAGCCTCTAGGGGGCCATTCCCGCTCGGATCGTACCTTCCCGGCAAGTGGATGGACTGAAACCGACATTCCTGCTGTTACACTGCTTCTCTCCAACGAAGGAGGCAGTCGAATGAGCACAGCGAACTTTCACCCCAAAGTCGACGCGTACATTGCAAAAGCTCAACCCTTCGCCCAGCCGATCCTTGAGCACTTGCGAAAGCTTGTACACAAAGGCTGTCCTGAAGTTGAGGAAACAATCAAGTGGAGCCGCCCCTTCTTTGAATATCGCGGCGCCATTCTCGGCAACATGTCAGGATTCAAGGAGCACTGCAGCTTTGGTTTTTGGGGCGAGGAGATTGGTGCCATGCTGCGCGAAGCCAAGACAGTGAAAGACGGCGCCATGGGCTCACTCGGCCGCATTACCCGTCTTGACGATCTGCCCTCGGATAAGCTGATGCTTGATTGGATCAGGAAAGCTGCGGGCTTTGTCGACAGCGGCCAATACACCAGCCCCATTGCGGCGCGGCGCAAGGTGGTGAAAGCACCCAAGCCTGCAGTGGAAGCACCTCCGGAGTTTGCCGCAGCGCTGAAAAAGAATAAGAAAGCTTCCACCGCCTTTGCGGCCTTCAGTCCCAGCTGCCGGCGCGAATACATTGAGTGGATCGCCGATGCGAAACGCACCGCAACCCGCGACGATCGCATTAAGACCGCGGTGGAGTGGATCGCCGAAGGCAAACAGCGGAACTGGAAGTATCAAAACTGTTGATGCGGCTGGTTCGCGCCGCCCCCAAAAACACTCCAATTCGAACAAGAAGGCGTCGGCCCAGCGCATAGGGGTGCGTTTGCGCGAGAGTGTTCGCCGGCCTCCGCACCCTGGTAATGTGTCGAATCACACCTTCGAGTCATTTAGGGTTTCGCTCACGTATGTCAGGATTCCGGCATGCGAGTCGATCTGATTACTCAGTCTTCCGGTCGCGATCATTCAGGTGTGGGCGTAATTCCCTTATCGCTCACGATCCGTCCTGCATGCGGCCTTCCTGGGGATTACGAATATAAAACAGACAGCAGAGCTCTTCTCCAGTTGCTTCGGAGACAGACGGATCTTCCTTCTACGGTTCTCGAACGATTCGAGGGGAACCTCGGTTCGCTGATGAGTGCTCGACTCCTGGGAGTCGAACTGAGCGATGTGGTCCTCACCGAGATTGGCTATTTCATCGATTAGAAGTGCGCGGCAAATAAACTTAGAATCCCTATCGATTGCAGTTCTTGGCAAGGCTTAGATCCACATATCCGCGCATATAGATTGAACTTCACGCTTCGGCTGGAAGCCCTGTTTCCTTGCTGTTCCGGCTCTTTGCGTCTCAAAGCGCGCTGAGCTTGAGCGATCCCCTCAGTCAAAGTGGGAATCTCAGACCGTGCTTTACAAGGCATCTGGGTACTTTGGGCACCCGCACGGCTCTCCGGATGGCCAGAAATCCGGCTCTGCGGGCAGAAACCCTTTTATTCTGTCTACTTCGAGGGCCATTGCAGTTGCTATACGCCTCATATTCGGCAAGGCAGCCTGCCGCTGAGTTTGAGCACATATTTCTAACAGGTGGGCGAACGGGAAAATCAAGCGTGTCAGGTCGGCCGCTTGAAATCGGCAAATAAAGTATTTGGAGTTAGAGAACACCTTATCGATATGCGTATCGGAACCTGCTCGATCAGACTTCCCCAAGCTCAGGGTGCAGGCGAGAAGAACGATCCCTCTATTGCCTGTAAGCCTTTTCAGTTTTTCGGAGGTCGTCTATGACTCCGCGAGGCAAGGCTTTTGTGTGTCTGATCCTCGCAGGCGCGGCGGCAAGCGCCTTCTCCACGTTCCGACATCCGTCGGTCCAGTGGTTTCACTTTTCCGTTTACCTGGTTGCGGTTCTTCTAAGTTCCGGCATGAAAGTAGCCTTGCCGAAGAGCGAAGGCACCATGTCGGTGAATTTCCCGCTCATTCTGCTTGGAGTTCTGCAGCTGTCTCCCATGCAGGCGACTGCGCTGGCCGTCGCGAGCGTGCTTGCACAGTGCCGATTTGGCGTCGTCAAGCAATTCACGGTCATCCAGATCCTCTTCAATATTGCCAACGTGACAACGGCAACCGTTCTCTCGTGGCATACCTACGCGCTCTCTGTGCATTGGTTGAACGGCGAATCGGCGCCGGCCCTCGCGATCGCGGCCACTGTCTACTTTTTTGCGAACACCGTGCCGGTTGCGCTCATCATCGGCATCGAATCCCATACCGCGCCGCATAAACAATGGCTCGATGAAATCCTCTGGTATCTGCCCTTCTACCTCGTCGGAGCGCTGCTCGCCGCAACCGCCAACTTTATTGGAGTGAAGTTCGGTTGGTTTACTTCGATGCTGCTGATCCCGATGGTTTACACCGTCTACCGCGCTTACCAGGCCCAGGTGTCCATTGTGCGGGATCGCGAACGGCACATTGTCGAGACGGAAGCACTGCACCTGCGCGCAATTGAAGGACTCGCCCTGGCCATCGAGGCCAAGGATGAAAACACGCATCGCCATCTAATGCGCGTGCGCGTGTACGTCTCCGAGTTGGGAAAAGTGATGGAGCTGGACAAGCCAATGATGCAGGCGCTCCTGACTGCCGCTCTGTTGCACGATATTGGCAAACTCGCGGTTCCCGAATACATCATCAACAAGCCTGGAAAGCTGACTCCCGAAGAGTTCGACAAGATGAAGATTCACCCGGTCGTGGGCGCGGACATTCTGGAGCGCATTCAGTTTCCCTATCCAGTGGTCCCCATCGTGCGTTCGCACCATGAAGCATGGGATGGCAGCGGCTATCCGGATGGGCTCAAGGGCGAAGAAATACCCATCGGCGCCCGGCTGCTTACGGCGGTGGACTGCTTTGACGCCCTGGCGTCGGATCGTCCCTACCGGAAAGCTCTGCCCCTGGATCAGGCAATGGCCTTTGTGAAGAGCAAGGCCGGGATTCAGTTCGACCCCCTGGTGGTCAAGCTGCTGGAAGAGCATTTCCCCCGCCTCGAAGCAATGGCGTGCTCGCAGATTCACGAGATGCAACCCCTTCGGACAGACCTGACGGTGGAGCGCGGAGCGGCTCCCGCGGCGGGATTCGCTCAGGAAGGTCCGGCCCAAGGTGGTTCGGCATCGATCGATTTGCCCAAACTCCTCGCAGCAGTCAGGAAAGAAGCCGATTCCCTGCTCGCCTGGACCGAAACCCCGGGCCTGGCAATCACCGTGGACCAGCTCGGCCGGTCGATGAGCAACCGCCTGCGTTCGCTGTTTCCCTTCGATTGTTTTGCTCTCTACACAAGACGCGAAGATGTCATCTACCCGCGCAGCATCCACGGTGCGGGTGCCGGCGCATTCTCCGATCAGGCCGTCCCCGTGGGAGAAGGCCTGTCAGGATGGGTAGCCATGAGCCACCGATCGATTCTGAATGGCAATCCAACAGTCGAGATCAACCATCGCGCGGAGAGCGACTTCTTTACTCCAACGAGTTCCGCGCTTTCCATTCCGCTGTTCGATGCGAACGGTGTGCTGTTCGCTGTTCTATCGCTTTATGCCAGGACTGCCGCTGCATTTTCGCGAGAGCACCTAAGGCTGCTGGAAGCGGCTCAACCCTGCTTCGCATCGGCTCTGCTGAACGCGTTGGAAAACGAAACGAGTGCGGCTGTAAGCCAATCGAGCCGCAACGCGCCTCAAGGTCGTCTCAACGCACGCGACGAGACGGCACCCACAGATTCCAGCTCTGGTGAAATCGCGCCTGTCTTGCAAGTCGCAAATCCCGCATGAGGCGCTTTCTCTCCATCTGCCAATGGATCCTGCGCGCAGTCTGCGTGATTGCGCTGGTCATGATTGGCACGACGCTCCTGGTCCGGTTTGCGCCCGGCTACCTGAGCGACGCAAGAGAAATGGACGCGCGCTACGCCGGAGAGGCAAAAGTCGAACTATCAACTCTTGCCATGCAGAGCCGATCGCCATCGCAGATGGTACGCGCTGAGATCCAAACCTGGTTCCATGGCGACGGAGGCATCTCCCGCCAGTATGGCGTACCGGTCCTGGAGTTGATTGGCCCGCGGCTGGCAGTCTCCGGCAGCCTGCTTCTGCGAGCACTTGGGTGGTCCTGGCTTTTCGCCATAGCCGGCGCACTCCTTTCCAGTTCCAGGCGCCGGCCGTCGTTCCTGTGGCAGGTTCCCTTCACACTTCTTCTCGTCATTCCCACGGCAGCGCTGGCCACGGTCTGCCTCATTGCGGGGATCGGCGGCCCGGTGCTGGTGATGGTGTTGTGCCTTGCGGCGCGCGATTTCAAATTTCTTCACTCCACTCTGCGCAGCGCGTGGCTCGATGGGCATGTGCTCCATGCACGGAGCCAGGGGCTCACGGGCGGACGCATCCTGATCGGACACATCCTGCCGAACCTTGTGCCTCGGCTTGGCGCACTGGCTTCCCTTTCGATCGTGACGGCGCTCAGCGCGCTCGTGCCTGTCGAGGTGATCTTCAACGTGCCTGGTCTGGGCCAGCTGGCATGGAATGCCGCGGTCAATCGCGATTTGCCCGTCCTGCTTGCGGCCACCATGATCATGGCCGTGGCAGTCACGTTTGCCGGAATGACGAGACTTCAAACCACGAATTGGAACAACGCATGAACGTGCGGCGCATTGCGTTCGCGCTTCTGCTGGCCGTCGTCACCGCGGCCGCGGCAATCGTGATGCGTCCCGGTGCGAGTTATGCGCGGCAGGATCGCGACGCGCTGTTTGCATCGTCTTCCTCTGACCACCTTGCGGGAACCGATGCGATGGGCCGGGATCGCCTGGTCCGCGTCTCGGCTGCCCTGCTGCTCTGCCTGGCCGGAGCTGCTGCTGCCGCCGCACTGTCGACCTTGGCAGCCGCAGGTATCGGCGCCTTTGGCGCAATGGGACCCAAATCCTTCGGGTGGCTCACGCTTCTTGCTTGCGATGCATTTCTGGCGCTGCCGTGGATGTTTCTGCTCATGATGGTGCGCTCCGCAATTCCACTTACGACTTCGCCGACAGCGTCTGCCGCGATCACGTTTCTTGTGCTGGCCGCGCTGGGGTGGCCTGCCTGCGCGCGTGCCGTTTATCGAGGGACAAAGGAGTTGCAGAAGTCTGAGTGGATGCTCTACGCAACGGCCAATGGACTTCGTAGAACACAGATGCTGCGCATCCTTGTTCCCAATTTGCTGCCGCTCTTGTTGCCGCAATTTCTCATCAGTGTCCCGGCCTTCATTGTTGCCGAAGCCAACCTCGGCGCACTGGGTCTCGGCATCGGCGAACCTCTTCCTTCCTGGGGCGGCATGTTGCTGGAGTTGAACAATTCGGCAACCCTTCTGCAAACAAACTGGATCTACCTGCCCGTCGCACTGCTGACCGTCGTCCTCCTGCTTTTGGAGGCGATCACTGTGGAGGGTTCTTGAGGGATCGGAGCCACATTCTCGCTTGCTGCGCCCTCGTCGCCGGATTTGCCGCACCCGTCGTGTGCACTGCCCAGGCGGCGCAGCGTCTGCCCGGTGAACTTGCATGGACCGTCGGCTACGATCCCAAAACCTTCGACCCGGCCAAGGTTGATGACGAGGAATCCGAGCTGGTGCGATATCTTACCGCCGGAGTCCTTCTCCGTTTCAATCGCTCCACCCAGCAGATCGATCCAAGCCTCGCAGAGAGCTGGACACTCTCGCCCGATGGCAAGGCGTTGACGCTGAAGCTCCGCTCCGGCCTGCGTTTCTCCGATGGCAGCCCGCTCACCGCAAAGGACGCTGCCTGGTCGATTCGGCGTGTCCTCGATGCAAACACCAAGGCGCCCGTCGCCGAAGAGTTTCTCGACGCCTCCGCGGTCACGGTGCAGACTCCTGACGAAAAAACCATCGTGGTTCATCTCGCCAAAAGGGTTGTGGGAATTGAAAAAGTCTTCGATGAGATCGCCATTGAGCCTGCCAATCGGCCGAGTGAAGCGCGCGTCACGGCGGGCCCGTTCTTCCTGGGCGATTACCGCAGGCTGCAGTACATTCGCTTGAAGCGAAATCCTTATTACCAGGGCAGCAAAGACGGTCTGCCCCACGCTTCCGGCATCCGGCTCGATGTCCTCGAGAACCAGGAACAGATGATCCGGCTGTTTCTCCGCTCCGAGTACGATTTCATCGACAATCTCCCGCCCGACTATTTCGAATTGCTCAAGCACAAAGCTCCCAACACGGTGCGCGACATCGGACCCTCGCTGAATACCGAACAAATGTGGTTCAACCAGGCGCCGGCATCGCCACTGCCGGATTGGGAAAAGAGCTGGTTCCGCAGCCAGGCGTTCCGCGTCGCTGTCTCGCAAGCCATCCATCGTGAGGATCTGGCTAGAATCGCCTACCTTGGCCACGCAACGCCGGCTTTCAGTTTCGTCTCTCCTGCAAATAAGACATGGTTCGATCACAACCTTTCCGTTCCCCACATGGACCCATCCGAAATCAAGGCGATCCTGGCGCGTGCCGGATTTCACCTCGAGGCCGGAACGCTTAAAGATGCGCAAGGTCATCCGGTACGGTTTTCGATTTTGACCAACACCGGCAATGCCGCTCGCGCCAAGATGGCCACGCTCATCCAGCAGGACCTGGCCGCGCTCGGCATGCAGGTCACAGTAGTCACCCTCGACTTCCCTGCTTTGATTGAACGCCTGATGCACTCCCAGGACTATGAAGCGTGCCTGCTCGGGTTGGAAAACGTCGACCCAGACCCCAACGCCATGATGAACGTCTGGCTGAGCTCCTCGCCCAATCATCAATGGAGTCCGTCAGAGAAAACTCCGGCGACCCCGTGGGAAGCAGAGATTGATCGCGCCATGGATCTGCAGGCAACTTCAAACAAGCTTGCCGAACGAGTGCAAGCCGTCGATCGCGTGCAACAAATCGTCGTTGACCAACAGCCATTCATTTATCTCGTCTACCCCAACGCGCTGGTCGCGGTCTCTCCCCAACTCCTCGGCGTCCAACCGGTCGTGCAGGAGCCCAGAACGTTTTGGAATGTCGAAAACCTGTCGGTCCAGGGGGCGCGATGAGTGGAGCTCCTCTCATCCAGGTAGCGCTCGACGCTTCGTATCGCGGTAAACCTGCGCTGCGCGCGATTCGCTTCGAGTTGCAACCCGGCGAAGTGCTGGGCCTTGTGGGGACAAGTGGCGCCGGCAAAAGCACCCTGGTGCAGTCGTTGATGGGCCTGCTTCCCTGGCGAGGAGGAACCGTGCATGGAAAGGTCCTGCTCCACGGCGAGAATCTGCTGGAGCTGAGCGAAAGTCGCCTGCGCGCGTACCGCGGCCGCAAGATCGCTCTGATTCCCCAAAGTCCCACCGCCGCGTTGAATCCCGGGATCAGCCTTGAACGACATTTTCGCGAAGCATGGAACGCCCATGTAACCGGCAATCGCAGCGGCTGCGAAGCGAGAGTCCGCGAGTTGCTGGCCAAGGTCCAGCTACCTCAGGATCGCGAATTTCTCCGTCGCCGTCCCGGCCAGATCAGCGTGGGACAAGCGCAGCGTATTCTCATCGCGCTCGCATTGCTGCACGGTCCCGAACTGATCATTGCCGACGAACCCACGAGTTCACTTGACCCAGTGACTCAAGCGCAAATTGTGGAGTTGCTGCGCAGTCTGAATCGCGAACTCGGCGCCACTCTGTTGTATATCTCGCACGACCTGGTCTCCGTTTTGCAGCTGGCCGACCGCATTGCCGTCCTCGACGGAGGCACCATTGTCGAGTGTTTGCCCGTGGATGGGATCGCCGAGGCCCAACACCCGGCAACCCGGGCGCTCTTGCAGGCGCTGCCCGTACCCCCTGAGGTACTGCTCCAGTTTCATCAAAATAAACACTTTGGGGTTGGAAGAGATCACTTAGGTAGTTACTAAGGAAGGTTACCTAAGCTCGCCTTTGCACCATAAAAGCGCCATTGATATCACCCCTGATATCGGCCAAGATATCCCTCGTAGCCAGAAAACACTCCTGAAACTTCCCCAAGAATTTCAGGGGGCCCAGCGCAATCCGGGCGCTTTAGAAGAGCAGATATCTCAGTTGAACCAGAGGGGTCGAATGTCACACTTTAAATTGCGTAAATTGTTTATTGCCTGCGTTTTTCTCAGTTGCGTCAGCGGTTTTAGCGCCACCAGCAGCAAGATCTCCCCAGATCTGGCCGCATTGAAATCCCAGGGAAACGTCCCGATCATCGTCCAGTACAAGAGCGCCCCTTCATCGCTCGAGACGGGCTTGCTCGGGCTCCTGGGTGGAGTGGTTACCCTTGCGCTTTCGACGATCAATGCGCTGGTAGTAAGCGTTCCTCTCGGCCAGCTTAACTCCCTCGCTGCCGACCCCAACGTCACATACATCTCGCTCGACCGGACAGTGAATGCCCGCGAGTCTGTCGACATCACGGCTGCGGAATACACGGCCGAGCCCATCAATGCTCCCGCCGTTTGGGCGAAGGGCTACCAGGGCACCAACATCGGCGTCGCCGTCATTGATAGCGGCATCACTCCAGTGGCGGACCTTACCGCCAATTCCTTGTCGCTGCCTCTCGGCCAGCCCGTCCTCGCTCAAGTTCTCGCCATGGTCAACGAGTCGGCGCCGTGGAGTTCTGGACGGATTGTCTACAGCCAGAATTTTGTGAAGGGTCAATACGACGCACTCGACCACTACGGACACGGAACGCATGTAGCCGGACTGATCGCCGGCAACGGAAACCAGTCGGCCGGATCGCAATACTTCAGAACTTTCCGCGGATCGGCTCCTAATGCGAACCTCATCAATCTCCGCGTGCTCGATCAGAATGGCGCTGGAACTGACTCTGCAGTCATCTCCGCGATTCAAGAAGCCATCGCTCTCAAAAACACCTTCAACATTCGAGTCATCAATCTTTCCCTGGGCCGGCCAATCTACGAGAGCTATACGCAGGATCCTCTGTGCCAGGCCGTCGAACAGGCCTGGAAGGCAGGAATCGTTGTCGTTGTCGCTGCGGGTAATGATGGCCGCGATCTCAATCTCAATCCTGAAGGCTACGGAACCATCGATGCACCCGGCAATGATCCTTATGTGCTGACGGTTGGCGCAATGCGGACCATGGAAACACCGGCCATCAACGACGACTTGATCGCCAGCTATAGCTCAAAAGGACCGTCGTTCATTGATCACGTGGTCAAGCCGGATATCGTTGCACCCGGCAACCTTGTCACGAGCCTCCAATACAACGGCGATTCTCTCGCCATCGATAATCCTTCGTTCTTCACGCTTTACTCCTTCTATGAAAACAAAGGTGCAGAAGCGCCCTCGCAACAGTACTTCCCGCTGAGCGGAACCAGCATGGCAACGGCAGTAGCCAGCGGAGCCGTGGCGGATCTTCTGCAGGCCGCGCCGCAGCTTACGCCCGACAAGGCAAAAGCGCTCATCATGGTCAACGGCAACCGCCAGTACTTCCCCGCCACCAGCAGCGTTACCGACGATGGCATTACCTATAACGCGAACTACGATATCTTCACCATCGGCGCAGGCTATCTCGACATCGCCAAGACCATCAGCGCCGCATCGGTGAACAGCGGCTCCGTGCCGGCCGGAACTGCGATGTCTCCGATCGCCGTCTTCAACACAACCACCCAGGTCACCTATGCCACCATCGATCCTTCGGCTCTTTGGTCGGTGAGTGGAGCCTGGTCGGCTTCGAGCGTCTATGGCAACAACGCCTTCATCCCCTCAACCCAGGGCACGACTGCGCTGTGGGGCAAGAGCTCGATCTCGGGCAGCAGCGATCCGGATGGATATACCGCACTCTGGGGCAAGACCGCCCTGTGGGGCAAGAGCTCGACCGATGCGGAGACCGCTCTTTGGGGTAAGTCCGGAACGGGAGCATCCTCCGTATATCTCACTTACTAGGTCAACCAGCTCTTCTTTCGCGAAGCCCCATCGGCCATTCCGCCGGTGGGGCTTTGCTAACTCCGATCAACTTCGCGGCGATCCAATCGTTCTACCCCCGGGCTGTCGAGACGCCGCCCAGTTATGCACAACCGCACCAACCCACAATGCTCCCGCAAAGAAATTTCGCATAGCAAATCCTTGCTATACAAAAAATATTTTCCCGTTTACCCGCAAATGTTCCGTTTCTAAAACGCGCCTCGCAAATTCATGAATCAAAATGGCGCTGGTTTTCAGAGCTGACTTTCAGCCGGTTGCCGTGCAGCAATGCACAACGCATAGCGAAACAACTCAGTCAATGAAGCGCCGCATCTACCCACAGTGCCCCTAGTGAGGTGGGTGAGAATGGCCAACAGGCTACCAAGATTGCACAAAATGCTTTTCGGCGCGTCGACCCTGACGTTGCTGACGCTTCCTCTTTCTGCGATGGCGCAAACTCCTTCGGCCACGCAAGAGCAATCTGCGGCGACGCAAGACCGACCGACCGACCGGCAGGATGCGCAGACCGATGACATCACGCGCCGAGACTTGGCGCGATTTGATCAATTTCTCGACAGCCATCGCGAGGATGCCCAGCAACTCCGCAAGACACCGTCGCTGGTGGATGACCCTCAGTTCCTGCAAAACCACCCCGCGCTCAATTCATACCTCCAGGACCACCCCAGCGTGAAGCAGGAGATCAGCCAGCAACCCGACACCTTCATGCGCCTCGAAGATCGCTACAACCGCGACGCGAATCTGCGGGACCGGGATGCCGGTGGGCAAGATCGCGATGCCGACCATAGGGACGCAGACAACGATCGTGATCGCGGCCAGGACAGAGGCGGCGAACGCAGAGACCTGGCAAGCTTTAACCACTTCCTTGATGACCACCGTGAGATCGCCGAGCAGGTTCGCAGGAATCCATCCCTGGTGGACGATCAGCAGTTCGTTCAGAGCCATCCGGCGCTCCAGACCTATCTCCAGGACAACCCCGGTGTTCGTGACCAGCTGAGGCAGGATCCGAATGCCTTCATGCATCGCGAAGATGCCATCGATCGCGACAACAACATGCGTGATCGGGATCAGGACGGACAAGGTCGAGACTCCGATCGTCGTGAGGTCGTGAACTTCAGCCGCTTCCTCGATAGCCATCGCGAAATCGCAGAGCAAGTTCGCAAAGACCCCTCTCTGGTAGACAATCGGACCTTCGTGGAAAACCACCCAGTCCTGCAGGCCTACCTTCAGGAGAACCCCGGAGTTCGTGACCAGCTGCGGCAGGACCCGAACGCCTTCATGCGGCAAGAGGACGTGCTTGCCCACAACGAACACCAGCGCGACAACGACCCGATGCGCATGCACATGGCCGACTTCGGAGGATTTCTTGGCAACCACTCCGACATCCAGAATGACCTGTCGAGAGACCCATCCAAAGTGACGGACCATGACTACGTGCAACACCACGCAGAACTGAACACCTATCTGAACGCCCATCCTGATGTGCGCGCTGAACTGATGGCTAATCCCCAGGGCTTCGTGCAGGGAGCCCAGCAGTTCAGCAATAACAACGCCGGCGGCGCTGGCATGAATGGCCGCGGCGCGGGTACCACGACCACCACGGCAGGATCGTCGGCGGGAACTGCTGCAACACGGCCGACGTCCACTCCGAAACCGAACCAATAACCACTCCAGGGGGCGATGCGGGAAGGCCGGAACCTGGGCCTTCCCCGTCGCAGTCCCGGTTGCCGCACATGAACGTTTTGGTTCCGTCCGCAACGCCGAGAGGAGCATCTCTCCTGTTCGGTCGACAGCTTTAGACAAACGGAGGCGTCATGAATAGGAAGGGTACGCTCGTTCTTTTGCTTGTACTCGCTTCGGCCATTCCCTTGAGCGCGCATGACAAAAAGAAGAAAGATGTGGAAAGGGGCATCCTGGAGAAAATGGACGCTGTTCCATGCGGCGCGAAACAAACAGGGTTGGCAGGGCTGGGAACTCTGTGGGCATCCGCCGGTATCACGCACATCAACTCCAACGAAAAGCTATGCCCGCAATACCTGCTGCGCACCGATGACATGGATTATGAAATTCGGCCACTCGATTTGAAACACGCGACGATTCTGCCCATCGGACACGAAGGCGCGTTCAAGATCAGGAAGAATGAGATGATTCTCTCCCTGACTCAGGGAGACGATCAAAAGCCGCGAAGTTATGAAGTTGTCTCGATGAATCCGGCAAACCCAGACACTGCCGGAACCGGGTCCTCGAACGTGTCACCCAACAGCCAGTAACTTGCACGTCGAAAAAATGCCAGACAGTCACGCCCCTGCGGGAACGATCTCGTAGGGGCGCATCATTTCATTGTCTTCGTGCTCGAGAATGTGGCAATGCCAGACATACCGGCCCGGATAGCCAATGAAGGGGACAATGATGCGGGTGACGGTCTTGGAGTTCACCCGGACTGTGTCCTTCCATCCCATCTCGTTCGGTTCGGGCGGCATCAATGGACCGGTGTAGCGGAGCTTCTCCGCGGTCATGTAATCGAACCCATCGAAGCGCCGGCGATCCAGGATCTGAAAACGCACCATGTGCAAGTGAATCGGGTGCACATCGTCCGTCAAATTCACGAACTCCCAGATTTCCGTAGAGTTGAGGACCGGCTTTTCGGTGATCGGAGCGTGCCAGGGCGTTTTGTTGAGCAGCATGCCCATGGATTCAGCGACCATGTTGAGATTTTCATCCAGCGTAAGTCGACGCGTGCGCACCGCGGCGGATTCGGCGATGCGCGGAACAGACCGCAGAGCTCTAGGAAGCTCGCTGGCGTCCGACACCTCGGACGCACCGACGCGAAACTGCATAAGCACGAACGGTTCGCTCTGGAGCAGGACTTGTGCGCCGCGGAAAGCCGCGAAATCGATGACAATGTCGGCCCGTTCGCCCGGCGCGATCTGCAGATGCTGGATCGCGACGGGGGCAGGCAGCAACCCCTGGTCAGAAGCAATCTGGTGCATCTCCCCGCCATTCGATAACGACAAGCGATAAAAACGGCCGTTCGCCGCGTTGAGAATGCGGAAGCGATAACGCCGCGGCTCGACCTCGAGATAGGGGAAGAGCTTGCCGTTGACGAGCTGCGCTTCACCAAACGCCTCGGGAACCCACGGCCGCTCAGCGTCGGAAGAGACGGGATAACTCAACTGGCCATCGGGCCGCAAATCGCGGTCCATCAGCACAAGCGGAATTTCAAATTTGCCGCTGGGCAGCTGAAGCGCGTCTTCGATTGGATCGCGCACGATATACAAACCAAAGAGTCCGGCATAAATATTCAGGCGATTGATGCCCATGGCGTGATCGTGGTACCAGAGCGTGGCAGCATCCTGCTGATTGGGGTAGTAGTAGGTGCGTGCCTTGCCTGGAACATACCAGTCTTCGGGATAGCCATCGCTTTCAGGAGGGGTCTTGCCGCCATGGAGATGAACGATTCCACGCGTTTCGGGAACGCCCTTATCTGCGCCATGCAGCGAGTGATCGATGGGCAAGAAATGTTTTTGGGGTAAATCGTTGGCCCATTCAATCAGTTGCCCCTCGTGGCTGCGCGTGTCGAACAGCAGGCCGGGGACCGCGCCTCCATAAGACCACAAATTCGTCGGCGGCAGATCGCGATGAAGCTTTGCGGAGATGGCACGCATGGCGACGCGATAGAACGGTACGCGCGCGCCGGAGCCGTCGGGAGCGGCTCGATGCTCGACAGGTTTTGCGATCTGGGGTAGCGGCAGCGGGTCCACAAAGCGGGCCAGGCTGCCCGGATCGAGATTGGGAATGGCGGGAGGAACCGCATGCGGCATCGCCTGTGCAAGCAGGCGGGGAGCCCATGCTCCGGCAGTGATGAGACTGGATTGATTGATAAACTTGCGGCGGGTGATCAAACGAGAAGCTCTCTTAAGACAACATACAGGAGCGAAGGCACAGGAGAATTACCTCCCGTGCCCTGCTGTGCCGATCGATGAATTGCCGATCGATGGATTGCGAATGGGCTACCAGCCGGATCCGTGGCCATCCTCCATCACGAGACCAGAATTGGGATCGAGCAGATAAGCGCCGTCATTGTTGAGATGCGAGAAGTCGAACATGTTGTCCAGGGAGTTGGCGAGTGAGTCGAAGGATCCCTGACCAATGCGTTCGCCGCCGAGCCAGTTGTCTTCAACAAAGCGAAGGATCGAAGTCTGGTCGGTAATCGTGTGATCGACAAAGTTGCGCTTGGCCCATGGAGAAACCGTCAGCAGAACCAGGCGCGGACCATAGCCGCAACGGCCTTGTGCATTGGTAGTGCCCGGGCTCACGCCCGCAAGCGCGCTCGTGCCGGTCCCGCAGGATGGCTGACCGTTCACGATATCGGCATCGGTCGCGGACTGGTTCACGATTTGGCCGATCTGGTGGTCGTACCAACCGTCGGAGTCGTCATAGGCGATGATGACTGCGGTCGAATCCCAATCCGGCTGCTTCTCGAGAAAGTTGATGGTGTTGACCACGAAGTTCTGCTCGTCAAGAGGATCGGAATAGCCCGCGTGGCCGTCCTGATACCCGGCAGCCTTGAGATAGGAGACTTCAGGGAAATTTCCAGCCTTGACGGCCGCACAGAAATCGTTGATGTCGTACTGATGGTTGGCAGCATCGGAGTATCCGATCGTGGCAACAGAACTGGGCCGCGCGTGAGTTGGGTTGGCAGTTGAAACGTAGTACTGGAAGGGCTGGTGGTGCGGAATGTAATCAGCCTTGAGCGTATTGGTGACCGCGGAAGTCGTGCTGCGCTTGCAGCCCGTGGTGCCGTTCGCATTCACCGTCTGCAGGTTGAAGCCGCCTTCAAAAAAGCCCCAGGTGACACCCTTCTCGTTGAGCAAATCGCCGATGTTTTTGCTGCTGAAGCGGACCAGTTCTCCGGTGGTGGTGGAGCAGACATCGCCCACAGGATCGGCATCGCTGATCAGAGTGAGGCCGCCATTGCCGTCGCCAATCGTCGAACCGCCGGGATTCACATCTTCGGTTACGCCATTCAGCTGGCCTGAAATAAGGTTCACGGCGCCGTCGGTCGAGGGTCCAAAGTTTGTGCCATAGGAGTTGTCACTCATGGCATAGCGTTGGGCATAGTTCCAATAGCCGGTGACCGTGTTGCCGTCGTAGTAACCCATGGTTAATCCGGTCGTGGCGGCAATGGGAAGATTCGCAGGCGGCGGACCAGCGGTGCCGACAGAAGCCGGAAACGCATCCATCAGGCCGCGATCGAACGCCATCTGCTCCGGCGTGTAGTCATGGTCCTGGTCGGCGGTTGCCGCTTGGCTGCGATCAAGACGGAATGGGTTGGTCGCGCCCTTGCCGTTCACCGTATTGGTGGCGTTGGGATTGTTGGTCAGCAGCGTACCCGAAAGGCCGTTCACCGACGGAGTTCCAGGCTTGGCGATGAAGCGCGGCTCACCACGGGGATTGGCAGCGTACGGATAGGTGGCAAAGTAATGATCGAACGAGATGTTCTCCTGAAAAATAACCACGAGATGCTTGATCGGGGTAGCGGTGGGGCCTCCATTGCCTCGACCTCCGGCCATTGCCGGAGTCGGAAGCGAGCTGACAGCGAGCAGCGCTGCCAGTGAAGTTGCGGCAAGTTTCTGCATTCGACCTCCTGGGTCATTCTGGGAAATAGGGACTCGGCATTTGTAGGAGGTCGAGATGGATTTCTGATGAAAAGCTCGTGACTGTCCGACAAATTCAAAAGGCTCGCATGTTCGTGGATAACAGTTCCAACACAGAGTGCCGTTTCGCAAAACAATCCTCCGCGCGGGAAGGTCCGTCCTTGGTTCGGCACACGCTCCAGCCTTCGAGGGAGGTCAGACTCCGGCGATGCCTTGAGTGATTTTGGATATTTCGCGTCCCAGAAAACACACGGATTCGATGCGAAAAACGTTTGCTCGCACCGGCCTTCACACGCTAGCTTTATTGGGTGTCAAGGATCTCCGCGCTTCTGACGTGATCTTCCACCCCAGGCACTCGGTCCTCCTCTGGGCCGTCCGGATCAATTTTGAAACCCCGCTGGTTGAACCGGGCCCGTGAAAGGAGAAAGCTTTGCGAGAGACAGTTGTCGAGGTGATGATTTCTTCGCTTGCGCTCACTGTGGAGAGCCTCCTGTTGCGTATTGAGGCACTCCAACAGGTGATCGAAAAAGAAGCGCCTCATTTGAAGATTTCGGCCGACGAAATGGAAGTCGATCTGCAATCTGCATTCATTCGCAAGCGCTGCGCCGCGCTGCGGGCGCGAGCGGTCGAGGCCATACGAAACGGCAACGAGACCGAAGCAGGCAATTGCATCTCTGACCTCCGAGGACTTGCACTCCATATCCTGGCCAGCGGGCGCGGTGTCTAGTCGTTCGCTCCCATAAAATTCATCCTTCCGAGCATGCCGGGCCGGCGATCACCCTGCCCGCAATCTTCCGATCAGTCTCGGCCTACCCTCCTCGCGGCGCACCGTTTCCGCATTCCTGAACCCACCGATCGTCACAAATCCCTTCTTGGACACTAACCCTTTGCTTCCCCAGTCTTTAACCGGCCAGTAAGACGTGGCAAGATAGTAGCAATGCGCACAACACCGGCTCTCTTCCCAACCCTGCTTCTCGCGTCTGCTGTTTGGGGTTCTGCCAATCTATCTCTTGCTCAGTCCACCCAGGTCACCCCTGACATGGTTCAGACCGGCAGCGACATACCCGCCAAATGGAACGAGCCGCATCCCGGCTTCGACTACGAAAAGCGCGATGTGATGATTCCCATGCGCGACGGCGTCAAGTTGCACACCGTCATCCTCGTTCCCAAGGGAGCTGCCGGCCTGCCGATGCTGCTCGAGCGCACCCCCTACGATGCCAACTTTTTCACTTCCGACAAGCCAAAAATGCGCGATGCGGTTTGGTCCGCGCAGGTAGAGTGGGCAGAGGACGGCTACATTCTGGTCGACCAGGATATCCGCGGCAAATATGGCTCCGAGGGCGACTACGTAATGACCCGGCCTCCGATCGGACCTCTGAATCCATCCAAAACCGACGACACCACCGATGCCTGGGACACCATCGACTGGCTCGTCAAGAACGTGCCGGAGTCGAACGGACGAGTCGGCATGATTGGTTCCTCCTACGACGGCTGGACCGTCACCATGGCCCTCCTTGGACCGCATCCGGCACTCAAGGTTGCCGCGCCAGAGAGCCCCATGATCGATGGCTGGATGGGCGACGACTGGTTCCATTACGGTGCGTTCCGCCAGGTCAACCTCGACTACTTCACTGGCCAGTCGAGCCGCAAAGCCGCGGGCACCACAGTGCCGCGGGAAGGCGCAGACGACTACCAGAATTTTCTCAATGAAGGGACGGCGGGCCACTGGGCTCAGATCAACGGCCTTGACCAGTTGCCCTGGTGGAATCGTCTGTCAGCCCATCCGGCGTACGACATCTTTTGGCAGCTCCAGGCTCTCGACAAATTGGTCGTCGAGAAGCCGGCGAACATCCCCACCGTTTGGCTGCAGGGATTGTGGGACCAGGAAGATATGTACGGCGCAGTGCACACCTGGGAGGCACTCAAGCAGGCCGGGCACGCCGGCAACAATCACCTGGTGATGGGTCCCTGGTATCACAGCCAGATCAACCGCTCGGCAGAGAACCTGGGACCGCTCAAATGGAAGGGCGATACAGCAGCCGACTTTCGTCGCGATATCTTGATTCCCTTCTTCGACACCTATTTGAAGGACCGTAAGCCCGCGGAGGCGCTGGCTCCCGTGCTCATCTACAACCCGTCAGAGAAGCACTGGGATAAATTCTCTGATTGGCCGGGAGTGGACGAGAAGCACTTGACGCCCTTGTATCTCGAAGAGAATTTCGCGCTCGCGCTCGACAAGCCAAATGGCGGCGAAGACAGTTACGTCTCCGATCCCGCAAAGCCCGTGCCATTTCTGGCGCCGCCCATCGAGGCCAACGGGGGCAAGCGCTGGCAGACTTGGCTCGTCGAAGATCAGCGCGCCGTCGGCACGCGCACCGACGTTCTCTCCTACGAAACGCCTGTTTTGGACAAGCCGGTTCGCCTCGAAGGCGCGCCGCTTGCCGACCTGTTTGTCAAAACGACCGGCACGGATGCAGACTTCGTGGTCAAAATCATCGATGTTTATCCGCCAACCTACGCCGAACAGCCTGAGCTCGGGGGATACGAATTGGCGGTCAGCCTCGACATCTTCCGCGGCCGCTATCGCAAAAGCTTTTCTGCGCCCGAGGCGATTCCGGCGGGCGCGGTACAGGAGTACCGCTTCCGGCTGCCCACCGTGAACTACAAATTCAAGCCTGGACACCGCATCATGGTGCAGATTCAGTCGTCGCTGTTTCCCCTCTACGACCGCAATCCCCAAACCTTTGTGCCCAACATTTTCTTCGCCAAGCCGGAGGATTTTCGCCCGGCGATCATGACCGTCGAGCGTAGCCCGCAAGCCGCGAGCGCAGTGTTGCTGCCCATTGTGCAGGAAAAATAAGATGGAGCAGATGGCCCGGGTCCGCTCGGGCCATCGCGCTCTTCCGCGTCACGTCATTTTCCCGACCCACTGGCTTCGCCACGCCGGTGCGTCGAAAGGATCCGCAAAATACTGCGTTTCGTGCACGACCTTGTCCGCGCGGAACTCCATGATGCTTACCGTGAACGCCGCACGTTCCTTGTAGACGATCCTGTACTCCGTGATCCAAAGATCACCCTGCCCCACAATCCGCTTCACTTCGAAACCGGAAGGCTTGCCGGGATGATGGCTGCGCAGAGCCTGCAAATTGCTCCGCCCAAAGATGCGCTCGCCCGATTGCGGATAATCGCAAATTGCATCCTCTTCGTAAATGGCGTGCTCCGCGTCGGCATCGCCCGCCGCCGACGCGCGCCAGTGTGCATCGAGTGCCGCACGTATCTGCGCCTCTTGCATCGGTTCCTCCACAGAGTCTGCGTTCTTCAATTGGAACTGCTGCGCGGAATGAAACCTGGCACGCCGGTCTTGACCACGTTGTTGAGCCTCTGCCGCGTCTCAATGTGGTTGATCTCATCCAGCGCATCTTCTGGAAGTTCGGAAATATCGAAATTCTCGCGCGCACGAGCCGCAGATTTGGGCGTGGTCAGCAGCGCCGTGCCTCTCTGCACCGCCCAGGCCAGCAGCACTTGCGCCGGAGTCTTTCCAACCCGGGCAGCAATCGCTGCAATCACCGGGTCTTCAAGCGGACCCGGCCTGCTGCCATGACCCAGCGGCGCAAACGCCAGAAACACAATACCCTTCTCTTTGCAGAACTCCAGAAGCTCCTTCTCGGGAAGATACGGGTGGGACTCAACCTGGACCACGGACGGTTTGATTCTCGCCGATTCGTACAGAGGCCGCAGCATGTCCAGCGTGATATCCGACAGTCCAATGGCTCCGCACTTGCCACGGTCCACGAGACTCTCCATGGCTCTCCAGGTATCGAGCAACGTCACCCCTTCGTCGTAAAGGATATTGCCGTTCGCGTCGCGGGGATCCTGCTCATCTCCGGGTTGAAAAGCAAAAGGCGTATGGATGAGATAGAGATCCAGATAATCGAGCCTGAGTCTCTCGAGACTCGCTGCGAATGCCGGTTCCACTCGCTCGGGTCGATGATTCGAGTTCCACAACTTCGTGGTGACAAAAATATCCTTGCGGGCGATGACCCCTGCTGCGAGTCCTGCCTGCAATGCGTCGCCTACCGCGCGTTCATTCCGGTAGCGCTCCGCGCAGTCGAAGTGCCGAAATCCCGCTTCCAGCGCATCCCTGGTCGCAGTCAACGTCACAGCCGCATCGGGAATCAATGTGCCAAATCCAACTGCGGGTATCTCCCCGCATTCATTGTTGAGCGGGATTCGCTTCATCCGAAGCTCAGCGGGATCAGTCATGCACTTCCTTAGACCGTTTGTCCTGCCTCGCAGCCACTCCAGCTCAACCAGGTAATGATGCGCGGGGCAGAATTGACTTTGCTCCTAAGTGCCCGGCGTGACGGCAACCCAACCTGTCTCGCCGCTGCCGCCAGGAACTTTCAAGATGTCAAACGGAACGCCGGTCACAAAACCGCCCTGGATCGGAATCGGCGCTGTCGTATACCCGTGATCGTGGTAGTTGATCTGCACGGTGATACCGGTCTCGGCTCCAATATTGATCACCACCGGGGTTCCTGCCGGATAAGGAATATTGGATCCCGGTTCCGCAAATTGCGAGTACCAGACATTCTGAGTAACGGCGCCGGCTGAGCAAAATACCGAGATCTCTGAAAACGCATGAGTGACTGTATCCATCACCAACGTACCCCCGGCAAAAACTGTGCCGTGCGCGAAAAAACTGAGGCGGATTTTGCTCACGATGCCCTCCTGCGGCTGATTCTAGCATCGCGTCAATCGCCCACTCCGCGCGAATCACCGCCCAACGCAAACGAACGTCCATATACAGCTCGATGCAGCGGGGTGGTCCTCTCTCCGTTCCTTCTTCACCACACCGCATCGATCCCTGTGGGCCGGCGCATCCGCATCCTGCAGCAAACTCCAACAGAAATGCACGAAGTGTCCGGCATGGGCAGGTGGGCCGGTCAAGGGCGGCCATGATCCGCATTGGGCACGAACAATCTGTGCCACGTTCATCGCGTTGTTTTTGATGAGCGCGCGGTAAGGAACAACCAACCCGCCAACCCACTCACCTCATTCCCAAAATGGAACTCACCCATGACCAACGATTCCAATCCCTCGCGCACCCTTGCACTCCAATACCCCTCCAACGCGTAAACTGCTATCAGACGTAGCAAAAGAAGCGCGGCGGTCCCCATCCGGATCGCCGCTTCCTTTTGCGGCAGATGTTCGTTGGAGCGGATGCAGCAAATGTGCGCATAACCCCGGTATAGAACTGTCTTTCTCAGCGTTAACAAGCTTGGAATCTTCGGGATAAGGGCGAAAAGTGGTACCCCCCCTCCCCCCCTCCCCTGGCGGCATGCCTGTTGACCGGATCGCAATTCTGGCCAGCGAATATTTCGCCGGATCAACGGCTCGCCCGGCATGTCGAACTCCACGAGCCCACTACTCTGCCCGTGAGACTGTCGAACTGGCGCCAAGCGCGGCTGCCTGAAAGCCTGCCCTGAGCGAAGTCGAAGGGGCAAATCCCCCGTGCGGACAGCACCTGTGAATCTGTGGAACTGTGAGGTCGTGAAACTGTGGGCTCTTGCGCGCAGCGCGACTGCCCGGATGGCAAATTCCCCGTGCGGCCAGCACCGGCCGGTACCGCCGGCTAATCGACGCAAAAACCGCTCAGTTCGCGTCGTTCGCAAGCAGAATTGTGACGGGCGGAGAATTCAGCAGCTGCTCGTCGAGAATCAACACTGTGCTCACCTGTCCGCTGCTGAACTGGGTGGCGGCACTCATGTAAATCGGTGAAGTCGTTGTCGTCGTGGTTGTTGTCACTGCTGTTCCGGCAGGCGCAACCGCAATCACGTACGTATCCGCTGTCACGTTGATGTAAGGAGTGACGGTTCCCGGAGCGACCGCGGCCAACAACGGCTTTGCGTCGGCGATCGTCGATCCGTTGGGAATGAGGTAGACATCCACGGCGCCTGTTACGTTGGCCTGCTGCAGAAAACGAAACGAGACATCGCCGCTCGGAGCCGCAGAACTCTGGTCCGTGAGCAACGCTGCGTTATAAGTCGTTCCCTGGTCGGTAACATAGATGGAGTATTGACTGGCCGCCGCAAAGGTTCCGCTCAACTGTTTCAGCGGCGTCTTGGAATTATGCGGGTCAAGATTGACAGTTGCTGCGCCAGGTCCAAGAAACGCGTAGTTGCTCACGCTTGGCGACACAAAATTGAGCGCAATGGGAACCGTTGCGACGTAGGCGTCCATCGCCGGCGCGTTTTTTGATGCATCAATCACACGCACCAGCGTGGCAGGACTTGAACCGGCTACGGTGGTGCAGCCGTTCAGGCAGGCTGAGCCCAACGAGAGCGCGCCGGCTGCTAAAGCCGTACCTGTGAGACAACGCAATGGATTGGTCAATCTGTGCATGCGCTCCTCCTCAGGGCACCCGCAGCGGACGATACCCGTGTACCGGAAACAGTCCTGTCGGACCGGACTCAACGCCCAGAGGCTGCGGACGGAACAGGTAACGAACGAAGAAGCCGACGGTCGAACTGGCATAGTCTCGCGTGTTGTTGAAATTCAGATATCCGCCCGTGTACCAGTGATCCGCGATCGTGTAAGCGCCTTCGCCCTCAAAGTTGTAATTTCCGCCAACCACAGTCTGCGCGGGATACGACAGATTGCCCTCCGCAGTTTGCAGAGCCGGATCGAGCGGGAAGAACAATGAGGATTCTTCATTGAATGCCTGCAGGCCGAGGCTCGCGGTCACTCGATAATTGAACTTCTGCTGAAAGTGGCCGGTCATGGAAACAGGGATGCTCGCGACAACATAAGCATCGGGACTGAAATAACCTCCCTGGCCGTAAGTGAAGTAGCGCAGATTCTGGCTGTAGTGCATGCCGAAAAAGTTCATGCCCACATTGAGGTTTCCAAACTCAGGGTTGTGCCACACACCCCAATACGCTCCCACATCTCCGTCAAATCGGGAATTCGTGGGAACATGAACGCCCGTGATGTGCTGGCCGCCGCCCTGGAGATACCAACCCGAGTGACCATCGCCGGAAGCAACCTGCAGTTCTCCACCCGTCGTGATCACGCCTCCCCACACATTGCCCGGATAAGTCGGACCTTGGCTTCCCTGGTCGCGTAGTCCGGCATACGAAAGCTGCGTGTCCATAATTGGTGCGCGGGAGAGCGTCAAAGTGAAATGGCCTGAAGGCGGATGAACATAAAGTCCGCCCGTCACGTTGGAAATCAAAAAGCCTCGCGGCGTGGTGCCGAGGGAGCCAGCGAAATCGCGCGCGCGCAACTGCAGTTCTCCGCCGAGCCCTGATGCCGACTCCGACACGGGGGTGGACGTGGATGGAAGTGTTCCCTGCCGCAGCGTCGAGGCGCCCGTTGCAGCGCCGGAATCGAGCAATACCGGCTCGGTAATCAACGTCAGGCGCGCCATCGATCCAAGCGTGCCGGACGCCTCTGCTTCGGATGAGTATGCTGCGAGTTGGTCATAGCCGGCTTGTCCGCTGCGGTACGCAACCCCGGACGATCCTCCAAACCAACCGCTCGATGCGCCGTTGATCATCGCGAGTTGATCGTTGATCTGTTCGCGCGGCGACTTCAGCGGTTGTGCCGCAGTTTTGGTCCCCGTCAATGGAGGCAAGCCCTCGGAAGCCGGTGCAGCCAGGTTTGACTCCGGCGCAGTATTCTTCAACCCGTTGCCTTGATTGATCGGAATTCCCGGTATGAGCTCGGGCTCCTGCCCGGCAGAGCTCACTTCGAGATTCGTCGATGCCGCATCGCGATCAGTCATCTGCCCGGTTGTCGCGGATTCGGAATTTGTCACAGGCCTTGTCGAAGTCACGCTCAACGGCTGCCGGTACGAAACATCTCGCGTCACGAGCAAGCGCGCGGCGTTTTCAAGTTCGATCGCGGCGCTCTCGTCATCGGCTTCGACATCGGGCGGCGCAGCAGACACCTTGCTGGCCGATGCATATCCAAGCAGCGTACGATCTGTATCCTCCTGGCGAAGGTCCGGATCCCTGCCGGCGGAATCGAGAGTTGGCACAGCCTGGCGCGAAAGATCGTTCTGCTGACTTCTTGCGGAACTCTTGGATCTCGGTTTCACTGGCGGCGCTGTGCGAGCAACGGTGCTGCAACAGCCATTCGCATCGGCGCTGGCCGTGCGGCTATCGAAGGGAGCATCGTGATCGATCGTACCGCTGTCCGAAAATCGTTCGTTGCGCGAAGCCGATTCAAGCCGTATGCCGGTATCGGGGGCGGAACGCTGCGCCGCATTCCATCCATCCAATCGGTCTTCTTGTGTGGATTGCGCGAAATCTCCCAACGTGGAAACCTCCTGCAAAGGAGCGTCTTGCCAATCAATACTGGCGGACGCACCGTGGCCGGAATTGGTCGAGCGCGTGTTTCCCGTGCCGCTGGCTTTCGGCGCGAGAAGGTTCATCAGATCTCGCGTGGGAGAATCAAACTGTTGCGAGCCGCCGTTGCCGTCGCCGCCGGGCTCCGAGAACAATCCGGCCGGCGTTTCGGGCCCCAAGGCCGCCAATGCAGCACGATAATATTCTGCGGCGCGCTCAGTGTTTCCGGTCGCCTGCTCATAGTCCGCAGCCATCTTCAGAATCGCCGCGTTGTTGGGGAAGCGGTCAAGCGCGGTCTCAATCCACGTCGACGCACGCTTCATATCGCCCGCGGCCAAAGCTGCGCCGATGGCGCCCTGGTATTGCGGAAGCGTGGCGCCAGTCAGATCGAGCGATGCGTAGATCGCCACCGCACGCTTGGCTTCTCCGGCCTTCAGATAAGCGCCGGCGAGCGCGTTGAGCACATCCACGTTGTCGGGGATGGCCCGGGCCGCGGTTTCGAGGATTGCGACTGATCGGCGATGATCACCGGAAGCAGCCGCGGTTTCTGCGCGACGCACACTCCACGCAGACAGCAATTGGTTGAGGTTGCTGCGCTGAGAGTCATCGAGTTCGGAAGAACCCGTGATGCTGGACGCAAGCGCATACAATTTGCGGTCATCCCCCGTCTTAAGGAGGGCCCATCCCAATTGAATCTGCACGTCCACCGGTTCGGGCAAATTCTGGTCCGCGTAGACTGCGGCCAACCGGTCAAACGTGCGCAGAGCATCGTTGTTCTGCCCGACCGCGAGTTGGATCGAGGCCAGCGACTGCAAATATCCGGGATCTGCTTCTAGGCGAAGACGAGTGAATTCAGGCATGGAAGCCTGCTCATGCATTGCTTCGCGATCGTGCCCCGCTTGATGCAGCGCGTTCAGCAAGCCCCGCCATGCCGCAGAATTGTCTGGATGATTCGCGACCTCGCGGTGATAGATCGCGTAAGCATCCTGTTGTCTTCCATCGGCAGCGTACACGTCCGCAAGTTGAATCTGAATGGAGGAATCCGGCGCGTCGACCAGAGACAGTGAGCGCTCAAGATAACGCTCCGCTCTCTTCCAGTCATGTTGTGACTGATAAATGGACCCAACCAGCGCGAGGAATCCGGAATCGTTTTGAATTTCATTGAAGGCTGCCGGTGGGATCCGACCGATCGTTGCGAGGGCCTCCTCGTCGCGGCCCAGCTCATGTTGCGCCGCAATCACAGCGCGCCACGCTGGAACGCTCTCTGGATCGCTGTCAAGTACCTGGCGGTAGAGCTTCATCGCCGGCTCATAGCGTTTCGCCATCATGAGGAGAGCGGCATACTGCATCTGGCGATCTGTGGGCATGTCTCGGCCCTGGTCCGGAAACGGCAACGCAAGAGCCTTCGTGAGCACAGTGTCAGCATTCGCCTTGCGGCCAAGAGCAAGATCGTCTTCGGCGAGAGCCCGAAGGTAATCCGGATCGGTGTCCAAGCCGGAACGGACACCGGCAGGCATTCGATCATTGGTCGCCAGAGCGTCTTGTGCATTTCCGGCCGCAGACTGAGCCAGGAACAACCCACGCCAGGATGCGGCTCGATTGGGGCCCGCATGAAGTGACCGCTCAAACTGATCGGCCGCCTCGGCGTAATCACCCTTCTGCATCCGCGCTCCGGCCAATGCTTCAAGCGCCTCTCCACTGGATGGCTGCACCTGGAGCGCGGCGCGGTAGGCCTCGATGGCTGCATCACTGTTGTTGTGTTGCAACGCATCGTCGCCCTTTGCCATTTGTTGATAGAAACGGGAAAGCGAGATTGCCCCGTCCAGTCCTTTTGCTCCCGCGGCGCGCGCTTGATCAAAATAGTTCTCCGCAGCGGCAAAATCCTTCTCCTTCATGGAGACGTAGCCCATCCCACTGAGCGCGGGAGCGTCTTCAGGATGTTGGGCAAGCAGATCCTGGAAGCGGCGATGCGCTTCTTCAATGTGTCCCTGGTTCAGGGCTCGATATGCGGATGCTTCCTGCGGGTTGCCGACTGGAGCACTCGAAACCTGAGAAACCGCAGGCGCTGTTTCATTCCACTGCTCGGCGCGATGCAAGGCATCCTGAGCGAGGGAATTGTCGGGATAGCGCTTGAGAATCTCCATCCCTTCGCCGCGCGTCTTGGGATCGTACGTCAGGATCCGACCCAGCGCGATGTCATAGCGTGTATCCGCCGGAAACTGTTGCGCCAAGCGGCGAAGTCCGCTCGTTGCGTCCTGGCGGTTCGCAGGAATCGCGGCTTCCGTATCGTAGTAAGCCAGTGCCGCGTCGCCAGCCGGCGGCTCATTGCCGTAGATATCCCGATAGATGCGCAGGGCCTCTTCATATTTGCCGCTTTCTACCAGACGCCGCGCCTGATCCAGTCGCACAGCCGGGGGCTGCACATGCGGCATCCCCACGATCTGGGCAATTGTGGCACTCGTTCCACCCGCTGCACGCAACCGGTCCAGGTAGTTCTGCGCGTCTTGCGTTGTGCCGAGTTGCATGTCGGCGCGAGCAATGCCGGCCAATGCATCTTTGCTTTGCGGATCGGAGAGAAGAACCTGTTGCCAGACCTGAATCGCCATGTCGAGATGACCATGCGACGCAAGACCCTGCGCGCGGGCAAGCAAGGCGTCCTCAGCCGAAGGAGCAGAGAGAAGGCGTCCAGGTTTGCCCAGGATCGCCATACCCAGCGCTGTGCACACCAGCAATCGACTCATCGTGCGCTCTAGTTTTGCCATCGAACCCTCAATTCTCCGTTGGCTGCGAACCGAAAGCGTTGTTCCTGCCAACCCAGCGCAAAGAGCGCAAGGTTTTGATCGTAATAACGAGGTCTTTTACCCAGTAAGAGAGTCGCTGAATCTGTGTCGGCTCTAATACGCTGCAATTGCGCTTTGGCCGCCGACTGATTCTCGCTGCTCAAGAGAAACGGTACGAGCGCCGCTGAGAAGCCCACCGGCCCGCTTCTGCTGAGAATCCTTCCTTCCGGGCTGACGATTTCCGGTGGCACAGCGTTGGCACTCATCCACTTGGCCATGGGAGAAAAGATCTGCAAGATTTTCTCCGCACCCGGCGTCTCGCGGTCCGTCATTCCGGCCCAGAGGTAGACACGAATTGCGTCGTAGCTGCCGCATGGAGGATGCGAAAGATCGCCAGGATTCATCGTTGCAGAGAAGAATCCGTCGGTATCCGCCACCCAATCCATCGCGAACCCCGCGGAGCTTCCTTCGTGCAGCAACTCGGGCAGACTAAGTGCCATCTTTCGCCATGGACCTTGGGGTTCCGCTTGCGCCGCGGCAAAGAGAAGGGGCAAAGGCGAGTAGCTGGCGTTGATGACCCAGTGGCCGGACGAGGAAAAGAGCTCCACTCGACCTGGCATCAAAGCCGGGATAGCGCCTGGAAGAGTGGCGACTTCCAGTTGCGCGATCTTTGACAACAAGCCCTTCCCTGAAGCCGTATACGCAGGCTTTTGCCAGAGACGGCCTGCCTGCAAAAGGCTGTATGCGATCCATAGGTCGGCATCCGCGGCAGAGTTTGAGTCCAAAACGCGCCAACCTCCGTCGCCCCCCTGGCCCCAACTCCACGAAGGCAAGTTGGAGGCAAGACTGCCATGCGACAAGTTGCTCTCAGTCCATGCGCGAATGCGCTCGAAGGAGCCTTCGTCATTGCCAACCAGCGCGAAGAACATGGCGTAGCTCTGCCCTTCGGAGGTCGTCATGTTATTCCGATCCGGGTCAATTACTCGCCCGTCTGCATTGACAAAGTGCGACAGATAACTGGTCCAGAATGGCCATGAGCTTCCGCTTGCTCGCAGCGCGAGTGGCGAGAGAAAGATGGTCAAGAGTACGATTCCTGATCTCATGCTTTGCCCACCGCCAGGCGTGCCTGAACACGGCGATCGAGCCTCGCTCGCGCCCACGGCACAACAAAGAGTCCAAGCACAAAGGTCAGAACCACAATCAACCACGGGAACTGGCGCAGTCGATAGCGAATGAGGGACCACCAGCGCAATTGCCCGACGTAGTAGACCTCGTCTCCAATTCGATAGGAACTGAACGAACGCCCATGGAGCACGCTGACCGATTGACTGATGTCGCCGGAAGCAGACGCGGTCATGAAGGAAGATGCAAAAACCTGTGCCGCATCGTCGTTCTGCAAAGTGATGCTGATGATCGAGCGATCCGGACTCCACGGAGACTGAATCTCCTGGATCAAGGCGTCAGGAGTTTCGGCCAGGCTTCCAGTCAACGCTGAGCGGTCTCTGGAAGCGCCCAGATCACCCCACCATTTGGGGCGCATCTGGGCAACTTGCCACCACATGTGCTCCGCGGAAGTGAGAATGCCGCCCCCGTTTACCACGTCGAATTCATTCCCATGGGTTGAAACCGGTAGCTTGGAATTGAGTTGCTCCAAGGCGGACTGATCACTGGATGTTCCCAGAAGCAGAAAGTCTTCACCTGCGCCGAGGTTCGTCGAATCCCCAACCTGCACGCGAGTGGCAGGGTATCCTGTCTGCTCTCCAAAATAGGCAAGAAGCATCAAATAGACGCCAATCTCGTGCGCGGACACATCCTTGGGCAGGATGACCACGGTCTGTGAAAGGTCGGCGTAGCGCGTAAATGGGAAGCCGGCGTTCGCAAACAGTTCGAGATCGGGCATGATGGCCCAGTGGTGCAGGCCTTGCACGCGCAAAAGCGAACTGCGATTGATTGTTCCTTGCAGGTTGACCGGCGGCGCCTGCTGACACTGCGGAGGCTTCGGCGCCTGGTAGTTGTAACTGAAGAGAAACGTATTCGCAAACGGGCGCAGATTCTCGAGTGGGACATTAACTACCCCAGATGCCGACTGTTTTGTCTGGTTCCCGCGGGGCAGCGGAATCTCTCCGACAATCGAACCATTTGCCTTGATTTGAAGTTGCGCACTCTGGGGAACTTGAGTGGAGTCGTAGCTGTAGTCCACGCGCAGGGGAATGCTGGTGCGATCGCCGTAATAGAGATCGGGCGGAACACGCAGGTAGATTGGCAGCGAACCAGACGCATCGGTCTTCTCTTCACTCGCAGAGTACGGCCATAATGGCGAAGGCTGATCCGTGCTAATCCAGAGTGGGGCGTCATCCGGGCGGCGAAGCGCTGGTGCTTCCAGCGTGGGCACCGACAGACTGCGGCCTTGAAGGGGAAGCATTTCCAGTGCCAGAGCGCGCACTGCCGATTCAAGCTGGGTTGCATCTTTGCCGCCAATCACCAGCACTTTACCGAGAGGGTCGCTTGGGTTGGCCCGCATGGCAATTACGGGGCCTGATCCGTCTACGTCAAGGGCCGGAGGCAAATCGTCAGGATTCTCGACGAGCACGATGACGTTGCCGTGTGGCAGCGGGCCACCGAGGTTGACCTGAAATTCCAGCGGCTTTGATTTGGCGCGCACCCCGAGCCACGATGCAAGGACTCCTGCCGCAGTCAGGGCCTGACGGCTTGGCTGGCGGAGAAAAGCAACCGCTACCGAGGCAGAAGAACCTGTTGCCTCCGTGTCAAAAAACGGAAGCGGCAACAGCTTGAGGTCGTCAGCCAGAGGCAAATGTGAGCCGGAAAGCTCCAGGCCTGAGGTCGTTGCAACGCGTGCCCAAAGCGCAGGATTGGTGGGATCTTCACAGGTCTCCGCATAATGTCCGACGAATTGAAGCACCAACTCGTTGTTGCGCACCAAGAGATCGGCTGGTAGCGAAAGACTTGCCGTTTGAGTGCGCTGCAGATCGCTTGGGCTCGCCGAAGGAGCGAGAGACGCGATAAGCGTTCCGTTCAGCAACACATTCAGATGGCTCAGCTGTGCAATGAGTCCGGGTGAAAAGGCATAGTGAAGATTCAACGTGGCCTTTTCCACGACATCTGTATAAGGCAATGTGAATTGAACGCTGCGTGACGAGAAATTACCTCGCAATTCGACAGTGTCCGAAATCCCGGCGTCTTTCAGCGACAGCGTGGAATGGAATTCATCGGAGTTGTCAGGCGCAAGTGCAGCTTTGTTCGCATGCGCGCTCTTTGATTGTGCGGAGGCACACAAGGCCGAAAAGAGAATCGCTGCAAAGAGAAGGAGAGATGCCCGGGCGCCCGCCGAAGCAAGTTCTTTCGAATGCTTTTTCCTGGGAACAAGCGAAAGAAGTGCGTATCGAATGCCGCGAGTCGAAAGAATCATCAGTCGGCCAAGACTGCGCAGGGGCCGGTCAGACTGACGTTTCTCGACTCGCGTCAACCATGTATCCGCGCCCGAGAAAAGGACCACAGTGAGCAATTCTTCTTCTTCAAGGGAAAGTTTGTCATATTGCAGGCGCACCTGCATTCCATCCGTCTTGACGACCGTTGCCGGAAAGCTGCCTTCTTGATTGCGTACCGGATAAACGATGCGAATTGGGTTTCCTGCGCGAAGGTCGACCGGTTCCTCGAGCAGGATTGAGGCGCCTCCCAAAGAGAGATTGACCGTCTCTCCAAAAATGGGAGGCCGGCCTTCGATATGAACCTCCACAGGCCGGCGCAGATCCACACGAATATCTTTGCGAAGCTGGCGCGATTCCATTGCCACAGCATTCGCGGTGCCGATGATAACAATGTTGAAAAGGATCCAAATGACGTTCATCACAATGGTCCCGGGATGGTCCGCATTCCAGTAGAAGAAGCGCACCGGCGCGATGGCCAATCCGAGAAAGTTGAGGAACAGCAAGATCATGTAGGGACGGGCGATATTGGTATCAAAGAAACTGTCTTTGACAATTCCGCCCTTCGCCGTGACATTGAATTTGCCGAGCTTCGGATTAATGAGCGCGAAAACCGTTGGCCCCAGAATGTACGGCGCCAGAATCGTCTCATACACCTCGTTCCAGAAGGAATAGCGGAACTTGCCTTGAATCCTATAGTTCGTCACGTTGGAAAGAAACAGGTGCGGCATGGCATACGCAAGAATCGCAATCCAGTAACCGGGAATGTTGATGCGGCCGAGAAGCATGTACACCAGGGGCGCCGTCAAAAATACGAGACGAGGCACCGCATACATGAAATGGATCATCGCGTTGAAATAGCAGATACGCTGCGTCCACTTCAGCCCCTTCGCAAAAAGAGGATTATCGGTGCGGAGAATCTGAATCATGCCGCGGGCCCAGCGAATGCGCTGTCCCACGTGGCTGGAAAGACTTTCTGTGGCCAGCCCGGCGGCCTGAGGAATGTTGATATAGGCCGTGCCCCATCCCCTCATCTGCAAGCGTAGCGAAGTGTGAGCATCTTCGGTTACCGTTTCTGTCGCAATGCCGCCAATCTCATCCAGTGCCGTCCGGCGCAAAACTGCGCACGATCCGCAGAAGAACGTCGCATTCCACAGATCATTGCCGTCCTGCAGGATTCCGTAGAAGAGCTCCCCTTCATTGGGAATCAACATGAACTGATTGAGATTTCGCTCGAAGGGATCGGGCGAATAGAAGAAGTGTGGAGTCTGCAGCATAGCAAGTTTCTCATCGCGCAGAAACCAGCCCAGCGTAACCTGCAGAAAACTCCGAGTCGGCACGTGATCGCAATCGAAGATCGCGACGAATGGCGATGACAGCCCTTTCAGCGCCTGGTTGATGTTTCCGGCCTTCGCGTGCTTGTTGTCAGTTCGCGTAATGTATCCCACGCCCGCTTCGTTGCAGAAGGCGCGAAATTCATCCCGTCGACCATCGTCGAGCACATAGATGTGCAGCTTCTCTTGCGGGTAGTCGATGTTCAATGCGGCAAACGCTGTGGATCGAACGACCGACAGCGGCTCATTGTAGGTGGGAATTAAGAGGTCGACGTGAGGCCAATCTTCCAAACTCCGGGGTAAAGGAACGGGAGGTCGGCGCAAGGGACGCGCGGTCTGGATGTAGCCAAGAAAGAGGACCACCCATGCATACGTTTCCGCAGAAAGCAGGATCAGCATGAGGATCAGATCGATCCAGGCAACATGATGATTGGGATCGGTTACAGTCTGAAACACGGTGAGAAAGCGCCAGTAAGCGTATCGAGCCGTTGCCAGCATGGAGGCAAATGCAAGCGCGAGAGTCACAAGTTCAGAATCGGATATGCTGTTCAATGCGAAAGTAAGGGCGATGGTGAGGATGCCGAGAACCGCTTGCTGCGACCAGTTGAAGTCAATAGTGATGCACTCGAAGGCAAGAAACAGAAGAAAGGCATAAACCAGCATGCGCCCAAGGCTCGCGGTGAAGCTCGAGCCGGTGCCAAGCGCCTTCCAGTGTTCCATAATCCTTTTCATGCCTGATTCCAGGGCGCGAAGGATCGCCGGGTGCGGCTGACGGTTACTGCTCTTTGAAAAAGAGCCGCAAGCTTCATCGAGGCACTGGTTATCTCAGCTCCCGCCGCATAGTCGATTACCGTTTTTCTTGCGGCGATGGCTCCTGACGCCTCGGGGTCATATCCGATCGAGAGCGGCAGCAGGCGACCGCCGCATTGCCGCAACACCAGTTCACGCGCGCCCTGATCGATCGGGTTCTCGGGATCGAATTGATTGAACAAATAGAAAGGAGACGGGACCTCGACTCCCATGGACCGGATCGCTTCCAGTGAACTCTCCACCTTGGAGACAGTCAAAATCGAATTGAGATCCGGTAAGAGCGGTATGAGAAGAAATGAGCACTTCGCCAGAATCAGAGGCATCAGGTTGAGCGAAGCCGCCCCAAGGTCAAAGAGAGTCCAATAAGACGAATACATTTCGTTGTTGACTTCGCCGTTGAGCCACTCGGCCGTAACATCGTCTGCCCCAAGAATTCGCATGGGAGGACGCTGAATTTCAGGAGTGAAATAGGTATGAAGTCCCGGACTCAAATCGTTTGCCCCAAAATAAAAAGGGAGCAACCCGCTGCCCGACGCGTCGATCAGTAGAACCCGGTCACCGAACGTATAAAGTGCTCTCCCAAGATTTGCGCACAAGGTTGTCTTTCCCACTCCACCGGCCACGGAATACAGCGCAATGACCGGCCTGATATCTGTTCCCTCGGTCGAGACGCGCTCTCCTTGCTCGAGCCGACTGGTGCTAGTTCCCGGCCTGGACGCCGGAGGAAACTCCATCGAACCGGATGAGGGGGAAAACTCCTTAGGATGACGCAGCGGCGCGTGAGGCGGTGGAATCTTCGCGGCTGAAACTGCTGCATCGAACGCGGATTGCCGAAAGCCTTGTGCTAAAGGATTCTGGGGTTGAGGTGCGATTTCGGTCGGCGCGGGCGGCGATTGAAATGTCGCCTGCGCTTGCGTCCCTAAGTCCACGGGAGCACGCCGGATTTTCCTTTGCCGGGAAAAGTCGCGGTACGTCGCGTCATCTACATTTGCCCAAGAATAAAGGCGCGCGACGTCCTTTGCGAGCTTGTCGTCGGCTTCGCGCGTCTCCGATGCTTGGTGCTCTTCGCTTCCCAAGGTCCAGACCCGCCTATGAATAATCTTCACTACACCCACTCGAGAACCGCACGCAGAGGGTGAGGAATGGGCAACTCGCTCTAAACACAATAGTAACAAAGATTAAAGTACCCAAGTACAATGATTTGCCAGCACTTGAGCACCATAGTTTCTTACTTGGTTCTCCTCAATTTTGCGGATTCCTTGAAAGAGGAAAAGGAGATCAGATCGTGAACGGGTAATGGGAGTTAACTGGATCAGCTTAATCCCGATAAGTGATAGCAAACATGCTTCTTTGGACCTGCGAATAGGTTGCGAAGGTTTCATGGTGAGCGACTTCACTTACTTAGGTCCGCCCACGGCTTTGAATCGAGGTATCCGGAAACTTCTCAAGAGAATAAGGTTGGACACTTCTTTGTCCCGATTCTCTCGCTTGACAGGGCTATCCGCCTGTCTCAATATCTGGTGTCCGATTCCTTCGACCATGCCGCAGTCCGAACCTCGAACCGGAGATAGCCAAATGTCAGATTCAATGTCGCGACGCACCTTTGTGAAGGCGCTAGCTGCCAGCGCGGTAGCGCAGACGGTCTCCGCGCCGGGAAGGGCGGATGAGAGGTTCGCGACAACGGGAATGTGCACTGAATGGGCTTACTCGAGCGGGAAGGGATACGCGGATCCATTCAATCAGGTGGAAGTGGATGCCGTCGTTACTCTGCCGTCGGGCGAGGAGGAACGTGTTCCTGGCTTCTGGTCCGGCGACTCAACTTGGCGTGTTCGCTACGCCCCGCCCGCCGCTGGACTCTACAAGATTCGATCTGTGTGCAGTGATCTGACAAACAAGGACTTGCACGGTCAGATGCTGGAAATGAACGTTCAGCGATATGGCGGCAACAACCCACACTACCAGCATGGTGTTCTCAAGATCGGAAGCGAACTACGACACTTTCAGCATTCCGATGGCACACCATTTTTCTGGCTGGGAGATACCTGGTGGATGGGACTCTGCCAACGGCTCAACTGGCCCGACGGATTTCAGACGCTGACGGCAGACCGAGTACAGAAAGGCTTCACCATCGTCCAAATTGTTGCGGGGCTCTATCCCGACATGGAGCCATTTGATGACCGAGGCGCCAACGAAGCCGGATTCCCGTGGGAGCAGGGCTTCTCGCGAATCAATCCGCGATACTTCGACATGGCCGATATTCGTATACAGCACCTTGCCGACCAGGGCTTGGCGGCCTGCATCGTCGGATTCTGGGGATATTTCATTCCTCGAATGGGATTAGCAAAGGCAAAGCAACATTGGCGCTACCTGATCGCACGTTGGAGCGCCTATCCCGTCGTATGGTGTTTGGCCGGCGAAGGGACGATGCCCTACTATCTTTCCAAAACACAGGCGCAGGATGCCGAAGATCAGCGGCAGGGATTGACCGAGCTGGCGCGCTATGTCCGCGCGATCGATCCTCACCATCATCCCATCACCATTCATCCATCCAACTCCTCGCGCTCTTGTGTGGATGATCCCTCAGTGCTTGATTTCGATATGCTGCAAACAGGTCACAACGACAGGCAGAGCGCTCAAAACACAGTTGAGACAATCAACCGTTCCCTCTCTGCAAGCCCCAAGATGCCGGTGCTCGTTGGCGAAGTCTGTTATGAAGGCATACAGGAAGCAAGCCGGCAGGAAGTTCAACGCTTCATGTTCTGGGCGAGCCTTTTGAGCGGCACGGCGGGGCACACGTATGGAGCCAATGGCATCTGGCAAGTGAACACGCGAGATAAGCCGTATGGGCTTTCACCCCATGGGCACTCCTGGGGAGGTCCTGCGTGGGACATCGCAGCGCAGCTTCCTGGTTCGGGTCAACTTGGCATGGCAAAACGACTTCTATCGCACTATTCCTGGTGGAAACTGGCGCCTCATGCAGAGCTGATCGAACCGCGGTGGAACAAAGAGGACTATTGGAAGCCATTTGCCGCTGAAATCCCGGGAGAAGCCGTTCTCGCGTTTACCCCGGCCTCTTACAGCGGCGCGGCGTTTAGAAATCTAAAGCCCGGCTCATATCGAGCCTTCTTCTTCAACCCAGCCGACGGATCGGAAACTGAGATCGGAACAATCACGCCGGATGCCGACGGCTCCTGGAAAATTGCGGAGGTTCCGATTTTTCAAGACTGGGTGGTCGTTCTCGAAAGCAACGCCTGAGTTGTTCCGCCAGGAGCGGGACATGAATCTAGCCTGGATATTTGATTCGATCTTGCGCAGGATGTCCGCTACCCGATGCGGTGGCGCAGATATCGATTCCAATACATCAGCAGCCCAGTAACGGTGAGCACAGCCAGGCTGATACCAAGAAGGAACCAGAGAATTTTGAAAGAGAGTCCCCAGAGCGTACCGAAGTGAAGCGGATGCATGGACCACATGATCCAATCGCCGACAGTGTGATTGTCGCCGTAGTGCCACACGTTGAGAACACGCCCGGTGGCCGTTGCAATGGTCACTATATCGCGGTGCGAGAAGTCGCCCGGGTCGCCCAAATCCATTTGAGCGTAGACCACGGGTCCAGTCAGAGAAGGATCGCTGAGCCCGAAGAGTCGTCCTCTTGGTGAGGCGCTCTGTGCCGAGGAGATGATTGTCGCCAAAGACGCCCTGGCGGCCGGATCGGCGGATGGAAGCGAAGGCAGACCAGGCGACAGCATTCCACGAAGCGGGAATACAGCGTTGACCGCGGACTCGAACGGGCGATACCAGGCAAAATAGACGCCGGAAATTGACCACCAGAAGAGGATGCCAAGGGTCCAGATGCCGATTGCGTGGTGCGCATCGAAATTCACCCGGCGCCAGTTCGATCGCAAGCTGATCTTTAATCCTCTTGTCCAGTTCTTGGGACCGGGCCACCAAAGAAATATGCCGGTAATGCAGAGGACTAAGAGGATCCCCGCTCCGACGCCATTCACCTGAACCCCGTATGCACTCCCGAGCAGTAAATAGAGGTGCAGATCGTGCACCCAATTCACCCAGGTGCGCGGATACACATGGATCGCGCCGTTCACGGGGTCTGCGACAAAAGCGCGTTCTCGATGCGCTGAGTCGGCAGCCTGAATCAGGTATGCCGGAACTGTGGGCGAAGGGGTGGTGATCATGCTGGCCGCGCATTCAGCGCAAGCCTCATTGAAACTGCGCATCACCGCTGGAACTGAGATCGTACGCGAAGCATCGAAGCGCGAGAGGCCATGCGGAAGCGTAGCCGATGTCAGTTCGTCTTCAAAAACCAAGACTGCGCCGGTGAGGGCGATGATCACTACGTAAGCCGAGAGCCCGATGCCTGCCCAGAGGTGGATCTGGAAAAGCGCCTTTCGCAGAAAGAGCTTGCGGGGCTTGTTGACGAGATCGCGAAAAAATGACATGCGGGCACCGAAACGTACGATTTACATTCCCAGGTGCGCGTCATACCAATCAAGAATGCGCTTGAGCGAATCAATCTGGTGCTCGCGCTCGGTGAAGATGTGAGGCTCGCGCGGATAGGTCACCATCGTCGCTTCTTTGTTCATGAAGCGTAATCCGTGGTAGAACTCCTGGCCTTGGGAGGGCGGCACGCGCGGGTCGGCTTCACCGTGAAGCACCAGAACCGGGGTGTGACACTGACTGAGATAACGCACGGGAGAAAGTCTCTCATAGACCCCAGGATTGAACGCCAATGGCCCCAGGTAACCCTGCAGGAAACTTGGCGAGATGTCGGTCGTGGTTGCCATGCTGTAAAGGTCAGTGACGGCGGCGCCAACCATTGCTGCCTTGAAGCGATCGGTGTGCGTAACTGCCCATGAAGTCATGAACCCACCATAACTCCAGCCGCCAATCGCCATGCGGTTTGGATCAGCGATACCCTGTGAGATGAGGTAGTCAACTCCGGCCATGATGTCTGCGAAGTCGCTGCCGCCCCAATCCTGATAGTTGGACTCTGTGAACGCGGGACCCTGACCATCGGAGCCGCGCGGATCGGGAAGCAGAACCACGTACCCGTGCGAAGCGAGCATGGTTGCGTAGTTGTACCAATTTCCGTTGAATCCAACAACCCATGCCTCTTCTGGTCCCCCATGAATGTGAACGATGGTTTTGTATTTCTTGCCGGCCTGGTAATCCGGCGGCAAGGCAACTACGCCGTAAACGACATGGTGGTCGGCTGGATTTTGCCAGGAGATTTCGCGTTGCGTTCCGAGTTTCCAATTGGCAACCTGGGGATTGGTCATCGTTAGAGAATGGGCAATGCCGTTCGCTAACGCGTAAATTTCTGCAGGCGATGCCGGATCCTCTCCGAGAAACGTCAGATTCTCCCCGTCCCGGCTTGCCTCGAAATCTTCTGCTGTCTGAGGCGCACCTGCAAGAGGCTGGACCGTGAACGAGGCAGTATCGACAATTAATTCTTCGCGATGAGCGCCAAGATACTCCGAGACGAGAAGTCGACTTCCCGGGCCGGCCCATTTCATTTGGGAGACTGTACCCGGCAGCTTATTTTCGAGCTCAATCTCCTTGCCATCCGCAATGGTAATTACGATGTGGAGATCTGTGACACCACGTGCAGTGAAACGAGAGAACGCAATGCGGAGCCCATCATGCGAAAACTCAGGCGAAGCATAACCTGAGTGTTCTTCGATTGTCCGCGTCACGGCCCCGGTTTTCGCGTCTAAGAGAACGACTTTGGAGACGCGCCAGTAATCATCGAGCCGCGGTGTGGGCGAAACGCGTGCCAGGATGGTCATACCGTCGGGAGACCAGTCGACAGAATCCACGTTCAGTGGTTGTGTTGTCAGCAAGCGTGCCTGGTGCTGGGCGAGATCGTAAATCCATAACCGATCATAGTGATAGTCACGGTCCACCAGCGTCTGGTCGTTCTTGGCGGTTTTGCGCTCGCGTTCTTCCGGTGTGTCGCTGTCCGTTCGGATGAAGGCGATGGAGCGTCCATCGGGAGACCACTTGAAAGCGCGAATGTTGCCAGGAAGGTTGGTGAGGGGTTCAGCCTCGCCTCCTGTGAGAGAAATCCACCAGAGCTGCTGCCCTTTCGCGGAATCTTCGGCGATCTCCTTCGTCCATTTCGAATCAGGCGCCACATCCTTTGCTTGTGTACCCGGTGCAAAGGAGAAGTGATAGGGAGAGTCTGCGCCGCCGGCGAGCGGGTTCTGACGATCCGACAAGAAGGCGAGATGCGATCCGTCCGGCGACCAGTCAGGTGCACTCTCCGACGCTCCGCTGAACGCGAAGGGATGCGCTGCTTGAGAATGATCGGAAGGTACAAGCCAGATGTGCGCGTCCGCATGCTTTCCGGCGGCCACCGGCGTGTGCACTGTGTAGACGATGAGCCTTCCGTCAGGCGAGATTTTTGGCGCTTCCACGCGTTTAAGGTTCGCGATGTCACTTGGCTGCACTGCCGACTTTTGCGCCTGAACCGCAGGTACGGCGAGTAACGCCAGGAAGACTATTGGTCGCATTAAGGAAGCTCCGGAAGGTGAAGTTGCCAGTTGAGAAACTCGAGTTCGCTGGCAGATTGCTCAATTTCGGCAGACGCGGGGAGGCTGCCCGAATGTCCCGACTTTGAATCGTAAAGCAGAAGCACAGGTTTCCCCGAAGAAGTTGCATCCTGCAACATTGCGGTCATCTTGCGAGAGTGAGACGGGTCGACGCGCGTGTCGCCATCGCCGGTGATGAGAAGGACTGCCGGGTAGGACTGACCCTTTACGACGTGATGGTAAGGAGAGTAGGCATAGAGAGTTTTGAACTGTGCTGTGTCGCTGACGGAGCCATATTCGCTCACCCACCAGCGCGCAATCGAGAATCGTTCATACCGAATCATGTCAATTAAGGGGTAGCGGCCAATAGCTGCACCAAACAGCTCAGGATGCTGCGTAATGCTCGCAGTGACCAGAAGGCCCCCGTTACTTAGACCCTGAATAGCGAGGCGCTGTGGCTGGGTGTAGTGATTTGCGACGAGCCACCGCGCCGCGTTGGCGAAGTCATCAAAGCAATTCTGCTTCTGTTCCAATTCGCCCGCGCGGTGCCAGGCTTCGCCAAACTCGTTTCCTCCTCGAATATTGGCTACCGCATAAACTCCGCCGCGTTCCATCCATACTGCTTCTTCGGCGGAAAACGTGGGCAGCTGCGCCCAGTTAAAACCTCCGTAGCCATACAGCAAAACAGGGAGATCGCCATTGGGTTGAACATCTCGACGATGCGCCAGAAACATGGGCACTCGCACTCCACCCGTTGAGTTGTACCAAACCTGCTCGACAACGATATCGCGAAGACCGGGAGGCACTGAGCCGGTGGAAATGGATTGCGGGCCTGACGCATCGCCGGGCGCCCAGGAGTGAAAGCTCATGGGAAAGGAGAAGGAAGTAAATGAGAAGCAGAGAGTAGGAGAGCTCGAATCCGGATCGACCAAGGCAACCGACCCGAGCGCGGGCAGCGGGATCGCAGGCTGCTGTTTCCCATCGAAAGCAAACACTTGCAATTCTGAATGGGCGTCTCGCATGGAATTGACGACGAGGCGATCGCTGGTGAGGGCGATCGTCTCGAGCGTCGAGCTCTTTTGCTCAGGAACCAAAATCTTCCAATGCGCTTGCTCAGGATGCGCCAGATCCGCGATAAAGATCTGGCCGTTGCCGGCCCTCCAGTTGGTAAGAATGTAAAGCGTGTGCCCTTCGATGGATCCATTAAACGTTGCGTCGATGCCGGCGACGACGGTCTGGAATGGCGACCTCGATCGAAGGTCCTTGACATAGAGATCCGTTGCGCCCGATGCACCGTGCAGAACAGTCACCAGCAGATAAGCGCCATCCGGAGAAAGGCTTGCGGCAAGCAGTTTTTGAGCGTCAAGTTGTTCGCCGTAGAGCAGCGTGTCCTGGACGACCGCTTGTCCAAAACGGTGAATATAGATACGCGGTCCAGCATCTTCAAATCTCACATAGTAGACCGCTGAACGATCGGGAGCGATGGGTAAAGACCAATAAAGATAGCGAGCTTCCGGCAATACATCGGTGAGATCGATTCCAGATTCCAAGTCACGGAAATGGATGCTGAGCTGATCGCGACCACCATGGCGAACACCATAGGCAAGCAACCTCGCATCTGCCGATACGTTCAGCAACTCCACCGTGTCCGAATGATCGGTGCTCACGATCGCCGGGTCGATGAGGAGCTTCTCCGCGCCGGAAAGACCTTCGCGCACGAAAATGCTGGCTTGCTGTTGCCCCGCAGGCTTTCTCTCGATGAAGTAGTGATTACGACGGAATAGAACGCGGTGAATTTCTTCGACATCGACCAGTTCCCGAACCTGTCTGCGAAGTGCCGCCATCCCTGGACGGTTCAAGAGCAAGCTTTCCGTATATTGTTGCTGCGAAGTAATCCAGTTACGCGTTGCGGGGCTGGCGCCGTCTTCGAGCCACTGGTAAGGATCGGCAACGGTCACCCCGTGGAGTACCGCGCTAGTTTCCTGAGCAACAGTCTGAGGTGGCGAAGCACCCGTAGTTTGAGCAACGAGCGAGACTGCAAGCGGATTCGCCAGGTTCACGCCAATCCACGCGGCGCAGAGGGCTGACGAGAATTTGTTCATCGAAGGAGTCTCCCGGCTTTGGCGGAAATGTCAAGCGGAGCCGACAAGGTCAGCTCCGCTTCCATCCAAAAAGTTAGAACCGCAGTTTCATCGCAAACTGAAGCGATCGTGAAGCTCCAATTTGATACAAGCTGCTGAAGCCTCCGTCGGCTCCGCCTCCGCCCAAGCTTGAGGCAAGGGTCTCAGAGGAAATACCAAAGTAAGGATTCGGTATCGTACTCACGATTGTAGTTCCGTCGGATCCAAGGGTTGATCCGGCGAATACGAGATTGCGTCCGTCGTTCACGCCCACGTCGCCAAACAACGGGTGGTTGAATACATTGAATGCCTCCGCTCGGAAGAGCAGGCTCATTGAGTCGTGAATTGGGAATTCACGACGGAGTGCGATATCCTCCTGCCAAACATTGAAACCGCGAACCGCGTTCCGAGCAAGATCTCCCTGGGTAAAGGTGGTCGCAGGAGCACTGAAGGCAGCGGCGTTGATGACCTTGCCGCCTGCTGCGCCCGGTGACGAAATCCACACCGGCTTTTCTGCAACGACATTGGGGCGTTGATCGATCGCTGCGCCGTTCCACAACAATCCAAACGAGTAGATGCCTGTGGTGATGTTGATGGGATCAGCGCTATTGGAGCGGAAGAGACTGTCAAAGGCCCATCCATTCGAGACATACTTCAGGAATGAATTTCCGTCTCGAGTGCCTGGGACCTCATATGTGATGGCGTTGGTGAATGTATTTCTCACGTCAAAGTCGCTGTTCCCATAGTCAAGGCTTGGCGCGTAGACGGTGTGATACGGGGTCGGCACGGCCACACCAGAGCCGTTATCCAAAGAGTGGGCCCATGTATAAGTCGCTAGGAACTGCAGGCGTCTCCAGGGCTGCTGTTTGAACTCGACCTGCAACGCATTGTAGTTCGAGTGATCGTTGTTCGTTGTGACATCGAGATATTGGAAGTTTGCGTTGCCGCCCATTGCTGGTTGAAGCATCTCGTTGCGCAGCAGATTGTTTCCCACGTTGCCAACATAGCTCAGGCGCAAGCTCCGGCTCGAGTCGAAGTCCTGCTGGAGCGAAACATTCCACATGTAGACACGCGGATCCGCCAGGTTCGGTTCGAAGGCAAAAACAAAACTGTAGGGCGGGTCCAGGGTGATCGGAATTGGAGCGGCTTGAGCCTGGGTGAGCGGATAGCTGTACCCTCCAGTTCCGTAGAAGTAATTGGTACGTGAATAGGGGAAACCAAGCGTCCCCTGGGCGCCTTGGGCGTCGCCCAAGCCATAGAAGATGCCCCCACCCCCTCGAATCACTGTCTCGTACCCTGGCTTCTGATGAGCCACATACGAGATTCCGAGCCGGGGAGCAAAATTATGCTTGCTCGCATCCCACAACGGAGTTCCCTTGGGAGCGAGAGAAACATTTGCCGGATCGTTCAAATTGAGTGCGGTGTAAAAAGGGTGCCCCGAAGCCTCGCTGGGAGGCGGATCGTAATCCCAGCGCAAGCCGTAGTTCAGCGTCATTCTCTGGGAGAGCTGCCATGAGTCCTGCCCAAAGAACGACAGGTCGTTGAAGACCGGCTTGAGCTCAGAAGTATTCGTCGAGTCAACGTTGGCGTAGTCGAGAGCGTCCGACGGATTGGCCGCCGTGACCATGTCCTGAACACTACGGAAGTCGTAGTTAATATCCCACGGGCGATAACCATTGGTCGGCGTCAAGTGCCGGACATCCGCGCCGAACTTGAAGTTATGTTTGCCCTTCGTCCAGCTCAGGGAGTCAACATAATTCAGTTGCCGCTGGTGATTGGTGGCATCGTTGCCCACATAGTAGTCTGTCGTGCTGTCGTCGAAAAAGACAGCGAATACCGAGGTGCTGACGTTGTAATTCGGATTCGACTGGAATAGGTAGCTCGAACTGGGCACCGTTGAGCCCCCGAATGCAATGGGAACGACGGTCGTCGAGCCCTTGGCATGGCTGATATTGAATCGGAAGTCGTTCACCAGCGAAGTATTGAAGATGTACGTTGCGCCCGCTGTAATTGTGTTTACGTTGGAGGTTGTGCTGCTGTAGGTTGAGGTCGAGTAGAAGTCAAATGCCCCGTACTGTGCACCGTTCGATGGCGCATCGTCGCCGCGCACAAAAATATTCAGCTTGCTCGTCGGGTTATAGTCGAGGCGCACGCTGGTCGCGTTCAACGTGGATGGATTTGAAAACGCGGCAAAGAACTGGCCCGTGAATTGTCCGGGAAGATCAAAACCTGCCGACGGCAGGGGATAAGCTTGCAGAAGCGGAAGAATCGTGGCGTTCGCGAGACTTCGCGCATAGGAAGTTGGAACGATATTGATCTTTGTTTCGGGGACACGAAGGCGCAAGCCTTCATAGGAGCCGAAGAAAAAGAACTTGTCCCGCAGAATCGGGCCGCCCACCACACCGCCGAAGTCGTTCTGTTTCTCGGCGTTCCGTGGAATGCCTTCTTCATTGTTGAACCAAGTATTCGCATCAAACAAGTCATTGCGCACATACTCAAAAGCGGTGCCGTGAAACTGATTAGTACCGCTCCGCGTAACAATTGAAAGCTGGCCACCGGGGCTTCGCCCGTACTCAGCATCGAAAGAGTTGGACTGGATCTTGTACTCCTGCATGTCATCAACAGAGACGAGATTGTTGTATCCACCATTGTTACTCGTCGCTGGGGCCGCGCCGGCACCCGCCGAACCCAGATATACGTTGCTTCCCTGTGTGATGCCCACGTTGGCACTGACGCCGTCAATTGAGAAATAGTTGGCATCCGTACGCTGGCCGTCGATGCTGAACTGGCCGGAAGCGGTGTAGTACGTCTTTGCCGTTACGTTGCCAGGAGTGAGCGAGATCAGCGCCTGAAAGCTGCGCCCGTTTAAAGGCATATTCTCGATAAACTGGCGATCCACTGTTGTTGCAACGGCCGCCGAAGTCTCAATCTGTTCGGTGTCGGCTTTCACGGTGACCGATTCGCCCGAACCGCCGACAGAAAGGCTCACATTTTCCGACAGCGTGTCCTGCGTGTGGAGTTCAATATCGGGAAGGATGCTGCTCTTGAAGCCCGATGCCGTCACCGCGATCTTGTAGTGGCTTGGCCGAAGACTCGAAAAGGTATAGTCGCCTTTTGTCCCGGTGCTCGCGGTTCGGATCACATTTGTTGCCAGATCGGTGATGACCACCGAAGCGCCCGAAACCACAGCGCCCGAAGAATCTGTCACCTGTCCGGTAATCGTGCCGGTCTCATTTTGAGCCAGGAGCAATGGGGAAGAAAGACCGGCCAGCAATACGAAAACAAGAATGAATTGAATACGACTTCGCGTCATAAAAAACCTCCGGAGTCTCGCAGATTTGACTTGCTTGTTCGTTTACCAGGGCCTAGATAAGATCGGATTAACTGGATGAATGCTCTACTGCTGTTCCTTTTCGATAGTTGATCAAGACATTCGTAGGAGATTGTGCTTACGAATCAATGCAGCAACCGCGCGGTCGCTCGAAGCGTCGTGTTGCTCTAGCTCTTCTGCCACGGCAAGCGCATCTTTGATCGGCTCATCTTGACCGAGTTTGAACTTGGCTTCGACCTTGCTTACGCGAATTCTGAAACCTGTGATCGCCGGAAATCGCCGCGTCATCTCGCTGCGGGGAATTTCATTTGTGCGCCATCCGTTGGTAATAGGCGATTCCATGCGCACGGTTAGGTCCTCCAGGTGCGCATCCAAACCCCTTTCGTCCATCATCTCCACGGTGCCTGTGCAATGTACCGCGGTGTAGTAAAACGTTGAGGGCATATCCCGCCGCGGGTACCAACTCGCAGTGACATATGTCCAAGGGCCTTCGAAAACCGCCAGCACCTGAGCATCTGCCAACTTCTCAGCATGCTCATTGCCGCGAGCGATATGTCCCAATAGGTGGGTTTCACCAACCTTGCTGGAGCGATCGAGCAGGAGGGGCAGGTTGGTTGCATAAGGAACTTCTAGACCGTTGCTTAGAAGCAGTGCCCACGGATGCTGCTCGATTAACTCGAGCGCATCCTGCGGCGATGTCGGCTTCCAGCACGGGCGAACAAACATGAAGAAAACTCCTCGGATGAATTACTGCTTTACGATCTGTCCGCCGATCACGGTCAAGACAGCCTTGACATTCGCGATTTCGACAGGATCCATATGAAAAATATCCTGCGATAGGACGGTAAAATCCGCCAGCTTGCCTACTGCGATGGATCCTTTGATACCATCCTGACTCTCGGCATATGCAGAACCCACGGTGTAAGCATGTACGGCCTGCGCGACCGTGATCTTCTGCTCCGGAAACCATCCATTTGGATTCTTGCCATCGAGGGTCCGGCGTGTCGTGGCGGCGTAGATTCCCGCCATCGGATCAATGGGCGCCACAAACCAGTCGGAACCGAATGCCAATGTCGTTCCAGCGTCCAATAGCGATTTGAAGGCGTATGTCGTTTCGGCGCGTTTGTGGCCAATGCGGTTCTCTGCCCATCTTCCGTCGTCAATGCAGTGATAGGGCTGCACCGAGGCGATCACATGAAGTTGTGCAAACCGCGGAATGTCTTCGGGACGAAGATGCTGGGCGTGCTCAATGCGGAGCCGGCGATCCGCGGGACCATTCTCCTCTTCCAGGCGCTGGTACAAGTCGAGAATTGTCTTGTTCGCACGATCGCCAATGGCATGCACAGTTACGTGGAGCCCGGCGAGGTCAGCGGCCTTCAAATCGGCATAGAACTGGTCCGCGTGGGCCAATTGCTCCGTTGGCAGGCCCGAATTTCCAGGAGCGTCGTTGAATGGCTCGAAGAACCACGCCGTTCCCGATCCGAGCGAGCCGTCAGCGAAGGCCTTGAGTGAACCGATCACAAGCGTGTCATTGCCGAAGTTGGTCATCGCCCCGATATTTGCGAGCAGGCGATAGTGGTCAAGTGGAAAGCGCGCGGAGACCCGGACTTTCCACTTTCCCGCTACGATTAGGCGCTGGTACCCGCGTACAATCAGTGCCTGCATATCGGCAGCACGTGACCCGGTAAAGCCCATGTCTTGAACGCTCGTAACACCGTTTTCGATTGCATATTTCTGCGCCGCAAGGAGAGCCGCGTCGACTTGCGCATCCGATGGCGGGGGGATCACGCGTTCCACCAAGTCCTTCGCTGCATCCTTGAAGATGCCGGTGGGATTGCCAGACTTGTCGCGAACGATTACACCGCCGGGAACGTCTGGGGTGTCCTTCGTGATGCCGGCGAGCTTCATTGCCAGAGCGTTTGCCAGCATCATGTGTCCGTCTGATCGATTGACCCACACGGGGTTGTTTGGCGACACAGCATCGATCCACTCATGCGTAGGTAACTCGACCGGTGCCCATTTTTCCTCATCCCAGTTTCCGTCGACAATCCATTCTCCAGAGGGCAGGGTCTTCGCGTAGTCACCGATGCGCTGGGTGAATTGTTCCTTGCTGGTCACGTCACGCAGTTGCACACTGGCGAGGCTTTGACCGCCCCAGAAGAAATGAACATGTGCGTCATTGAAGCCAGGGACCACGCGCCGCCCATGGAGATCAATCACCTGGGTCTTCTCGCCGGCGAGTCGTTGAATCTCCTTATCGGTACCGACCGCAATGATGCGGCCCTGCGCAACGGCAAACGCTTCAGCCTCAGGCTGTTGGGGATTCTCCGTCCACACACTTCCATGCACGGCGAGAAGATCCACTTGCGCGTGGAGAGGCAGAAAGGAAATACCGCATAGCAACAATGTCAATTTTCTCAACACGCGTAATCCAATCTGTCGTGACTTGCTTTAGAGAAGTGAGCGGGTAGCAGGAGATTTCACTGAGACTACTGTCGCGCAGAACCGATTGGGGTTACCAGGTTCTTCTACGCTAGTATGAATCGTGGACCGAGTAAAGGTCCAGAAAATGAGCCTGTGATGGTGCCAGTATGCGCGACGGCCAGATGAAGCAGATAAAGAGAATTGCGCGGATTACCATCGATCGCGCCGATTCTCGTTCGATCCAGACCCAGCTAACGAGTCGATTGAAACAAATGATTCAATCCGGCGAGCTACTGGCAGGCGAGCGACTTCCATCGACGCGGGAATTTGCGCGCGATCTCCTGGTCTCACGCAACACGGTTGTGGCTGCATACGAAATGCTGGTGGGTGAAGGCTACCTGGATTCGGAACTACGCGATGGGTTCCGGGTCAACCAGGCAACGCAGGCGTTTCAAGCGATTCCATTGCGTGGGTCGGAACTCCCGCGGCGGGAGCGGGATTCCCGCGTACCGGCCATGCCGGTTCCGTTTCGCCCGACGCAGCCAGACGTGAGCCTGTTCCCACTTGCGATTTGGAATCGGCATCGCAATCGCGTATTGAAGGAAGGAAACTGCCTGCTCCAGTATCAATCGAAGTTTCCCATCGGGCTGGACCGACTGAGACGTAATGTTGCTGAATATCTCCGCGACAGTCGGGGAGTGCGATGCAAATGGGATGAGGTCGCGATCACAAACGGTTCGCAACAGGCTCTCTTTTTGCTTGCGCACCTCCTGCTCTCGAAGGGTCAGATCGTTTTCATGGAAGATCCGGGATATCCGGGCGCCCGCAATGCGTGGCTCAACGCCGGAGCGACAATTTTACCCGCTCCGATTGATGGCGAAGGCATCCAGTTGCCGAACGACGAAGCATTGAAGGCAGCGCTGATCTACGTGACGCCGTCTCATCAATTTCCCACCGGCACTTGCATGTCGCTGGCGCGCCGCCTCGCGTTGCTGAAGGCCGCGCGTGAAACAAATGCGTGGATTGTTGAAGACGACTACGACGCGGAATTCCGATACACAAGTGCACCGCAGCCGAGCCTCCAAAGCCTTGACGAAAGACGGCGAGTCATCTACATCGGGTCTTTCAGCAAGACGATGTTTCCTGGCTTAAGAATTGGATATGTCGTTTTGCCGCCTTCGCTGGTAAAAGTCTTCACGGCGCTCAAGTCGACTGCGGATGATTACAGCCCACTTATCGATCAGGCAACTCTCTCCGCATTCCTTGAGAGCGGAGCCTTCTATGCACATTTGCGTCGCTGTCGCCGACACTACGCCGAGCGGCAGTCTGCCTTCCTCGAATTGGCAGCGCGACGACGTCTTCCGCTCCGTTTTCCTGTTGTCGGACGCGGCATGAATCTCGCGGGGTTTCTGCCTGAAGGCATGAACGATCAGGATGTGAGCCGTAAGCTGCAAGATGTTGGCCTTGACGTTCCCCCGCTCTCGCGCTATTCCGTCGGGCCGGTCGCGCCTGGGCTTCTCTTCGGTTTAGCGGGCTTCGACAAACAGCAGATCCAGAAAGGTGTCGCCAGGATGGCCCGCGTCTTTGAAAAATGATCCATACGACAAGGTATCGCTTGGCAGAATCGCAAGCGAACGACGGCTCAGATTCCTGGACTACGCTTTGAACCACTGGACCGCGACCAGCGGCAAAGTGAAAATCTTGATAACGGCTCGGTTCGCGTCATTGAAATGCGCCTCGCCATTCCTGCTTTATAAGTCAATCAACGTCCTATGTCCCAATTTAAGTAGATCGGATTGCCAAGGAGAAGAATCTTTCTGTCCGGTCCGATCAAATCAGCTCTAAACCAATGGCGTCGGCCGTCACTCGTCCATGACGCACGGAACGGCTGACCGTCTACCGGGGCTGCAACGGCGCCTGACAGCGGCTTGCCGTCCTGGAGTATGACGACTTGCCCCGCAGCCGCCCCGACGACATGGACTTCGAATGAAACTTGAGCTTGGGAGGAAGCGGAAAGGTCGTCTCCCATGTGAGCCACAGTTCCGTTAGCGCTGCCTGTGAATTCGAGAATGCGGTCCGAAGTTCCCATCAAATCGATGAACACGTGACCCGCTCGGATCGCGGCGAGAATCGCCGGAGTAGAGAGTTCCGAAGCCCAGACGACCGTCGTGGGACGGCCAATGGAGCCATGCTGGTCAAGAGGGGTCATGGGCCGATGATTATCGCTGCCTCCGATCGCGGTGAGGCGATAACCTTCATCGAGCTTTTGTTCCCAGAAAGGAATGCCGGAGAAGACATCATCTTCACTCCCTCCATTCACGGCTTCAACGGCATTCAGCAAGCTCATGTCAGCCGGCGGATTGGGTGTCCAACCGCAGCCCATACAAACTTCGCCAGTGGGTGCAAGCGGGTGGTTGATCGAAACGAGCGCGTCGAGTTTTTGCGCGTTCCGGAGCAGGACGTCCATTTCAGGAACTGTCTCGCTGCCCAAGCGAAAATCGAGAAACTGTGTGGAACCCAGAAAATTCAAGTGCGCTTGGAAAGTAGTAATTTCGCGTCCTGGAATCAGAAGAACCTTGTCGAAGTACGGTTGCAATTCGCGCAAGTCATCGTAGTGCGACGTCGCGTTGTGATCAGTCACGGCAATAAAGTCGAGCCCTCTGCGCGCAGCAGCGTCGACAGTGAAGAAAACCGGGCACGGGACGATCTTTCCCGTCTGGCTCGGACATTGGCCGTCGCTGTGCGCGGTATGCATGTGCAAATCCCCCCGGTACCATGCGGGTCCGACACGCAAAGGGGCACGTAGAGCGGTGGGCTCATCGGAAACGAGACCGCTGCGGGTAAAAAACACCTGGGCCGTGTAATGGGAAGTGACACCCGCACGGATATTGGGAACGCCGATGAGCAGATTCCATGTTCCGGCCGGAAGAACACCGGGGAGACACGACGGTGTTGCGTCGGAAAGGCCCACGGTCAACATGGATTTGTTCCCGCCACTCCAGCAGCGGAGTTGGGTGGGATCGAGCAGGCCAAGATCGAGCGCTGTATGTTGCTGTTTCTCGGTATACGTGAAAGTGAGCGTGACGCGTTGCACGCCGGCGGGAACCTGAAACGGAACCTCAATGTACGTCTGTGCCTGTGCACCTTTCACATCGCCCCGTAGGACGATATCTGGCGCGGAAGCTGCCGGCGCCTGTGCCTTTAGGACATGCGTGCCAGCCAGGAACAGATGGACGACGGCAACACAAAGATAAAGGTTCGCATAGAACCGGACCATTTTCATTTGCCTTTGTAAATTGATAGTGGTCGAGAACCATCGGAAAAAGAATCGTCGGATCAAACATCGGGCACCCCCGCCGCGAGGATACATTCGCTGCGAAGGTGGGCGTCCGGTGTGCTGACTTGACGTTAGTAAAACAGCTTCAACGCGAGTTGCAGTGTGCGCGCGCCAAAATTCTCATTACTGTTTTTGGTGGCCGTAATGCTGCTGAAACCGCCGCTCGTAAAGTTCAATTGACCCGGTTGCGCGAACGGCGGCGTGTTGGTTGTGTTGAAGGCCTCAGCTCTGAACTGTAGCCGCGTCGACTCCGTAAAATTGAAGTTCTTCAAGATCGAAGAGTCGAGGTTGCTAAAGATCGGTCCGCGTGCTTGCTGCACCTGCCCACCAAGAGGCGAGTAATCAGTTTGTCCCGCGGTGGTCGCAGGTGGTGGATTGACAAAGGCCGCTGGGTTCAGCCATTGAGTAAAATTGTGCGGACCAGAGTACAAAGCCTGGCCTGTCAGATCTGCGGCGCAACCAAAGTCTGCACTGGTGGCATTTGGGCAGGTCACTGTGAACGGCTGGCCACTTTGATAGGTATAGAAGAAGTTGATTTGCCATCCTCCGACAATGAGATCGGCCGCTTTGTTCATCGAAGCTCCAATCTCACGGCCGCGTCCGAACGGCAGATTGTAGCTGCCGGAAAGGTGATACAGATTCGCGGCGTCGCTATCGCAAAGGCCGTAGTCCCCCTGAATCCCGAATCCGGGGAGCCATTCTGCGCGGTAGCTGTCATTGAACTCTGAAGCCTGGGTGTGCTGATCGCTCATGCACTTGCTCCAGGTGTAGTTGCCGAGCAGAAACAGCCCGAAGCTCATTTGATGTTGATACGTGACCTGCAGTGAGTTGTAGCTGCTGTTGGCGTTGGTTGTTTCATACGTACTGTTGCGGCCGAAATCGGGAAATGGGATTGAAAGCTGTGCGTTCGTTCCATTGGGCAGAATCTGCGTATTCCCGTTGTTGTATCCGAGAATGTCGAGGTGTCGGCCTTGTGTGCCCACGAAGCCAACCTGAATGGCGTCATGTTTCGTGAACTGATCTTCGACAGTCAAGTTTTCGGTCTGCACCAACGGCGTTTGGAAGTTCAACTGACGCCCATAGAGGCTCAACCCAAGATAGTTTGGATTGGTATAGGGCGTCGGGCTTTGCAGTACCGTGGGATTCTGGAAGTCGAACTGCGTGAACGTATTCTCCATGGTCGCCGGCGTCCCAGGCGAACCAAGCAGAAGCGGATGATTGGAGTCGGGCGCAGGAATTGTCTGGGTGTAGACGAAGGGATAGTTGGTGCCGAGCGTTCCGCCGTAACCCAGGTTGCCCAACGCTCCATACGCAGTGCCGAAGCCACCGCGCACCACCAGGTTGGGTTGAATGCGATACGCGAATCCCATGCGTGGCGCGAAGTTGTCCTTCTGGTCATTGCCCAACGCCGGGCTGGCATTGCAATTAATGTTGATATTGCTCGCAGACGTCACGGTGTTGAAGATTGTTGCCCGGGCGACAGCGCAGCCCTTGCTCGACATGTAATACGTGCCGGAAGCGCCGTTCCCTCCCACGGGGATGAAGTTGGCCTGATATCCACGCGTTTCGGTATAGGGCGTGAAAAGATCCCACCGTAAACCGAGATTCAGCGTAAGCGCTGGGCTCACTTTCCAGTCATCCTGAAAGTAGGCGCCGATGTACCACCGATGGTCGTCGGTCGCCGAAATGTTTGAACCGGAAAAGCTGTTCATACCGCCCACATTGTCGACACCATTCCCAACGCCATATTCGTAATCCGTAGGCGCTACCAGCAAATCGCCAATGCCGTTCAAGCCGGTACCTGTAACAGCGATGCGGTTTGGCACATCGGTATACATGCCGTTGAAACTGAAGTCTCCGCGCCCCTGGGGCGGCTGCGAAATATTCCCCTCGAGATCATCTACCTGAATACCGGCTTTCAACGTGTGGTTGCGGACCACCTTGGTCACTGCGTCAACACCTTCAATGCTCCAGACATACTGAAGAGTTGGAGTATAGTTGCCAACACCAACGTGTGTGAGCCCGGCAATCGTTGTTGGTGGAAGGCCGCCGTTGTTGGCAACCTGTGGAACTCCTTGAATTCCGAAGCTGGCCGGAATACCGAAGGTGTTGCCAAAGAAGGACTGCTGCAGCTTGTCCGAATGCACCATGCCAACGTGCATGTCATTGGTCATTGTCGGAGTCAGGATGCGCGTATACCCGGCAGCCCAGGCATAGGCCGGCAGGCTGTCGTTGCGGCCCCCGGTTTCTCCCACCGCTTCGCCCGGCAGGTTCGAGGGGACCGTCACGTTAAAGAGGCTTCGGTCATAAACTCCGAACAGCCTGTCCTTCGGCGAAATGTTCGCGTCAACGCGAATGTCCCAGGTGTCGGTGTTCTTGTATTCGAGAGGAACATAGCTGGCAAAATTATTCACCAGCAGGGGCGTGCTGGTTTCCGGAGCCGGATAAACACCTAGAAGTTTCACGGCATTGGGATCTTGGCGACTGGTAGGAATCACATTCAGACTCGTCAGCGGAACGCCAGAAGCATCCTGCGTAAAGTCTGTGGTCGTGTTGCCCAAGAAGCTTGAGCAGCCTCCGCCCGCAGTGCAATTGAAGAACGGATCGCGCACATAAGCGTTCGGCGTGCCGCTGAGTCCGGTTACCGGGTCGACGCCGGAGGCAGGAAGCTGACGCGTGGTCGCCGGATCCAGAATGGTGCCGTTTGCGAACTTGCGTCCCATGGCATCGGAATACGTGCCTTCAACGCCGGGCGAGCCAATATTTCCCGTAATGTTGTCCTGCAGGTTTGTGAATCCACTGTTGACCATGTTCAAGGTGGGTACGGTTTCGCCGCCCGCTGGCTCCGGCAGTACATACCGTCCGCCCTGGTAGTCAGCGAACCAGAACAATCGGTCCTTCCCATGGATCACATGAGGAATCTCAATCGGCCCCCCGGCCGTAAACCCAAATAGGTTCTGGTGATACTCCGGAATCTTCTTGCTGACGCAACCTGAGGACGAGCAGGTCCGGTTGAAGAAGTAATTTGCATTCAAGTCATTGTTGCGGAGATATTCCCATGCGTCGCCGTGGAGACCATTGGTGCCCGACTTGATGGCTGCGTCGATGACTCCGCCCGTGGAGTGGCCAAATTCAGCCTGAAAATCGCCACTCTGCAGGCTGAATTCCTCAATGGCGTCAGGCGGAGGCACGATGGCGGCATTCGACAGCGTGTAGTTGCCGCCGTAAACCTCAATATTGTCGTTGATTCCGTTGAGGCGGAAGTCATTCTGCCAGTTGTTCACGCCGTTCACTGAGAAGTATGCAGAATCCGAGCTTCCCGCATCCGCCGTCACTCCAGAACCTGAAGAGGTCGATGGCGAGGTCGATACACCGGCAGAAAGCTGCGCCAGCGAACCCCAATCGCGGGTGGCAAGCGGCAGATCGTTGACAGCCTGGTTGGTAATGGTCTGGCCAAGTGCAGCGTTCTCCGCTTCGAGAAGCGGAGCTGCTGCCGTCACCGTGACGCTCTGCTGCACATTACCCGTCGTGAAATGGACATCCACTGTCGTAATTTGCTGTACATGCACGATGAGTCCATGCACGACGTATTTCTGGAACCCTGTCCTCTCAGCCTCGATCGTGTATTTGCCGGGAAACAGGTCATCAAATACGTAGGTTCCGGTAACCGTGGTCCGCGCTGAAATCCGCGCGCTGGTCCCATCGTTGATCAATGTGACCGAGGCGTCCTGTACCATGGCGCCGGATGGATCCTCGACGGTCCCGGTAATCTCTCCGCGATCAAGTTGGGCCGTCGATTGGCCAGGGAAAAAGAATAGAGAGAGCAAGCCAAGGATTGTGAAGAACTGCCTAATTCTGAATTTCGCGGGCGCTTCCACTTTTTGCCTCCAAAGAATGTTTATCCTGCGGGGAAGTTCTCAATATTTGCCAGGCACACTTTCGGCCAGCACGACGGTAGACCACTTGCGGCGTGCGGAGAAGTGTCTACCCTGGGTAAGTACGGTGTATACACTCGTTAATCGCAAGCTATCCAGCACCCGCATGCCCGGATAACATGCTGATTAGACTAGGCTTGTTCTAGCCATTAATTGTTGCTAAACTGGTTCGGCTCGATCGTTCCCATCAGCCCCGTTCACAGAACGTTTACGGTAATTCGGTACCTTAACTTCTGCAGTTCAATTGGCACGCGCACGCTCATTGGGAGATCACCGAAATGGCACATCCCAGCGCTACGCATCTCGCGCCCCGGGTATCGTTGCTTCCGGAAAACAAACGCGATCTGCTCGATCACGATCCAAGATGGTGCCTTGCCCAGAGAGTGGCTGTTGGAAGCCACTTTTCCCGATCAACCCTGCTCTCGAATTTCCTTCTATTCATCGTCACGGAAACAATCGAAGGACGAGCAAGCGAGATTACCGAGCATCAGATCGGTGTCCAGGTCTTCGACCGGCCGCCGCACTATCGAACCATCGAGGACAATATTGTCCGCAACTATGCACGCCAACTGAGAAAGCGCCTGGCCGAGCATTTTGCCGGTGAAGGAAGCGCGGAGTCCTTGCGAATCGAAATCCCGCTGGGCGGTTATATCCCCGTGTTTCTTCCGGCCGCAGAATCGGGTTCCGGCGGGCAGACACACGCATTCCCGGTTCCACTCCGCGTGGAAATTCAGACCGAACAAGGGTCTGCGCCGGCTCAGGCCCTCTCTACTCCTCGTGTTTCCTCGAGAAGCCAAGTCTGGTATCTCGCCGGGGCTTTGCTTGTTTTGTACAGCTTGGCACTCGTCGCGATCACCTGGTATATGACGGGCCGGGTCTCGAGGCTCCATCATTCTCCTGAAGCGGCAGATCCTCTCTGGGCAGCGCTTTTCGACGGACCCGCAAACACTTATGTGGTGCCCGCCGACGCAGGGTTCAACCTTCTCGAAGACCTGTCGCACCGGCCGCTTGCTCTCGCCGATTACATCCAGAGAGGTTACATGGGCCTGCCTCTTGGGGGAGTGGACGCACACAGCGCTGCAGACCTGCGTTCGCAGGAATTTACGAGCTTTGTTGATTTCCAGATTGTCGCTGCTCTCGCCAAAGAGCCCAAGTACGATCCTCAACGAGTCATGCTTCGGTTTCCGCGCGACCTGCGGCTCGACGACTTGAAAAACGCCAACGCTGTCCTGATCGGATCAGTCGGAAGCAATCCTTGGGCGTCCATCGTTGAGAACAGTGCAAACTTCAGCATTGTCTACAACCCGGAGATGCAAGGCGCCACCATTCTGAACGCGCACCCGCAGCCTGGAGAAGCGCGGTCGTATGCGAGCCACTGGAACGAACCGGCCCACGAGACCTTTGCCCTCATCGCTTTTCTTCCCAATCTCGGCGGAAATGGCCATTTGCTTCTGTTACAGGGATTGGATGTAGCGGGAACTCAGGCAGCAGCCGAAGCGCTCTTTCATCCAAATGCGATCGCTCCGATTTTAAGCCGGGCGTCCCGGACTGACGGGTCGTTGCGACCCTTCGAGATCCTTTTGCGCTCCACCAGCATCGAGTCCAATGCAGCCGGGACTCAAGTCATCGGCAGCAGGATCTACTAGTCAACGCATCGATCCGAAGACACACAATCGCTAACTCGACATCCGATTTCACTGCCCCATCACTTTTGGATCGTGGTATCGGTCTTGCTCAACTTGCTTGAAACCTGCGCAGGCGTAGGAAGGTCGCTGCGATCCCAACCGCCGCCAAGCGCCTGAATCAGTTGTACCGAGGCTGTCATCTGTTCAGTCCGCAGCGTCGCCTCCGTCGATTGGTCCGAAAGCAAAGTGGTTTGTGCCTGAACAACATCAATATATGGGTCAATGCCGTTCTTGTAACGTGCGGTTTCCAAATCCACAAACTTTTGCGCAGACTGCTCGGCCGTGTGCTGTTGCTCCATCTGGTTCGAGAGGATACGCAGAGATGCGATCGAATCTTCCACTTGCTGGACCGCGGTGAGTACAGTCTGCCGGTAGGAAGCCACGTCTGCGTTATAGGTCGCAACGTATTGATTGACAGTAGCGCGACGCAGTCCGGCGTCGAAGATCGTCTCTGGCAGTGTCGCACCGACAGACCAGAAGCGGCTGGGCCAATCGAACAACTGCGAAATGAGCGAACTCTCTGTGCCTCCGGATCCAGTGAGGTTCAAACTCGGAAAATATGCCGCTGTAGCTACGCCAATTTGCGCGTTGGCCGCTGCCATTTGACGTTCAGCGGCTGCAATGTCGGGCCTGCGTTCCAGCAACTGCGAAGGCATCCCCAATGGAATGGGCGGTGGGTTGGCATCCAGCGGCTTGGCCGGAATGGAAAATGTGGACGGATTCGTCCCGATGAGCACGGCAATCGCGTGCTCATATTGTGCACGCGCGACCGCGAGATTAGTCTGCGAGGCCTGCGCGTTCTCGAGGGTGTTCTCAGCCTCGACGACGGACACCTCATTGTCGATGCCGGTGTTGTAAAGGCTCCTGGTGAGATCGAGAGACTGCTGGTCTGCAGCCACCGTGCGCTTGTAAAGATCGATAAGCGCGTCCTGGCCGCGGACTTCAAACAAATAGGTAGCCAGACTGGCTTGCTCGCTGAGACGTTCGTTTTCGAGGTCTGCTGCGCTCACTTGCGCAGAGTATTGTGCTTCTCGAATCTGATTGCGGATCTTGCCGAACAGATCGGGCTGCCAGGATGCATCGAGCGGCAACGACCAGACGGTGCTCTGTGAACCTGCCCCCGAGGTTGCGCCTGTGGCTCCGGTCGTCGTAACTGCACCATGCTCAAGGTTGCTCGAGGATCGAGAGCGTTGGAAACCAGGCGCAACGGAAAGCGTGGGAAAAAGCTGCGCTCGCGCCTGTGCAATCAGCGTCCGGGCTTCCATGTAGTTCTCGAAATACTGTTTGATGTTCTGATTGTCAATGTTGACCTTGTCTTCAAGGTCGTTGAGTTCGGAGTCGTTGTAGATCTCCCACCACTTCCCTCGAAGCATGGCATCCTGCGGCTGTGCCGGCTTCCATTGACCAGCATCGACAGGCGGTGTCGTGGTTTCCTTGTACTCGGCCGGAGGCGCCTGCGGCAATGCAGATGGAACCGAATAGTGCGGTCCAACTCTGCAGCCACAGAAGACAGCGGCGGCAACGGAGAGCACAAAGATGAGCCGGCGATCTGAAAAAGATGCTTTGAAGTTCAGCGTTCTTGGTCTTTTGTCCATAGCTCAGTTCGACTCCGAAGGTACAGGACCGTTTGCTAGTTGAGCCGGATGATCTTTCGAGGCAAATCGAAGGCGTAACCGGTCGAGCGTGAGGTAAACGACCGGTGTGGTGTAGAGCGTGAGCATCTGGCTCACGATGAGGCCGCCAACGATCGTGATCCCCAGTGGCTGACGCAGCTCTGAACCGGTTCCGGTGCCGAAGGCCAGAGGAAGTGCGCCGAAGAGTGCTGCCATCGTCGTCATTAGAATCGGCCTGAAGCGGAGCATGCATGCCTCAAAAATAGCGGCCTCGGTATCCATGCCGCGCTCCCGCTCGGCCTGCAGCGCAAAATCGATCATCATGATTGCGTTTTTCTTAACAATTCCAATCAGCAGCACAATTCCGATGATCGAAATGACATTTAGATCCTGATGAAAGAGCATCAGGGCGAGCATGGCTCCAACACTTGCCGACGGCAGCGTGGAAATAATTGTGAGGGGGTGAATCAAGCTCTCGTAAAGGATGCCCAGCACTATATAGACCGCGAGCAGCGCCGTGAGTACGAGATACGGTTCCGTACTGAGCGACTGCTGATATGCCTCCAGCGTCCCCGCAAAGACACCGTGCACGGTGGAAGGTGTTCCGAGTTGCTGCTGCATCAGGCTGATCGCTTTCACTGCATCGCTCAGCGAAAGCCCTGCCGCCAGATTGAACGAAACGGTGACGGATGGAAACAGTCCCGTATGGTTTAGCGCCAATGGCGTTGTGCCCGAGCGCGCTTTGCTGAAGGAGGCAAGCCGCGAGTTTCCAGTCGCTGTCACGCTCGACGCACTGGCGTTATGAAAGTTCACGGTGTTGAGCCCGGCAGGCGATGCCCAATACTGAGGTGCAACTTCAAGAATCACGTAATACTGATTCAGTTGCGTGTATATCAAAGAAACTTCCGATTGGCCAAATGATCCGTAAAGCGCGCTGTCGATGGATGAGGCAGTCTGTCCCAGTCTTGCCGCAGTAATGCGATCGAAGGAAACCATTTCGTCGAGACCGCCAGTTTGCTGGTCAGAGCTCACATCCTGCAATCCAGGCAGCTTCTGCATCGCCGCGAGAAGCTTCGGTCCCCAGGTCTGCAAGTCGCTCAGGGAGTCTGCCTGAATGGTGTATTGATAAAGGGCGTTGCTCGATCGTCCGCCGATGCGCAGATCTTGAGAAGCCTGAAGAAAGGCCGACGCAACCGGGAGCCGGTTGAGTTGCGGCCGAAGCCGGTCAATAATCGCAGGCGCGCCTATTTTGCGTTGCGATAGCGGCTTGAGCGCAATAAAAATGCTGCCGGTATTGGTTGCGCCATTGCCGCCCGTGAAGCCGATTACATTTTGAACTGCAGGGTCCTTCTGGATCGTATTTTGAATCACCTGCAGGGAATTATTCATCACTGCAAAAGATGCATCCTGCGGTCCGCGCGCATTCCCCGCCAGAGATCCCGTGTCTTGCTGCGGAAAGAATCCCTTTGGAATGCGAAGCACGATGACCACATTCAGCGCGATGGTGAGCACGAGCAGGATAAGCATGAGCGCAGAATTGTCGAGGGCCCAATGAAGGCTGCGGCGATATCCGTTTAGGACACGGTCAAAAAAGCGCTCGGTTGCATTGTAGAGACGTCCGTGTTTCTCTTCCTTCGTGCTTTTCAGCAGATACGCACACATCATAGGCGTCGTCGCCAGCGAAATGAGCATGGAGACAAGGATGGCTGTGGAGAGGGTCACAGCAAATTCGCGGAACAGACGCCCGACAATCCCGCCCATTAGCAGCAAGGGAATGAAGACCGCAATCAGTGAAATGCTGATGGACATCACTGTGAAGCCGATCTCTTTTGCGCCAAGCAGGGCTGCCTCGAAGGGCGCGATTCCTTCTTCCAGATGGCGTGCAATGTTCTCCATCACCACGATCGCATCGTCAACTACGAAGCCTGTCGAAATGGTGAGCGCCATCAGCGAAAGATTGTCGAGGGAATATCCAAGCAGGTACATCACCGCGAAGGTGCCGATGAGTGAAACCGGGACGGCAACGGCCGGAATCAGCGTCGCACGGCCATTGCGCAGAAACACAAAGACAACACCGATCACCAGAAATACTGAAATGATGAGTGTCCGCTCCACATCCTGTACGCTCGCGCGAATGGTGGTAGTGCGATCAAGCACAACTGTGACATCGATTCCTTCGGGGATGGAGGCCTTAAGCGAAGGCAGTCCCGCATAGATTCGATCCACTGTCTCGATGATGTTCGCGCCAGGCTGCCGAAAGACGACCAGATTTACGGCGCGCTTACCATTGAGATAGCCCGCTGCGCGCACGTTTTGCGTTGAGTCGATAACGTCGGCAATGTCCGACAATCGGACCGCAGTTCCATTGTGATATCCGATAATAAGCGGCTGATAATCGGCGGCGTGCGAGATTTGTCCGTTTACCACGATGTCGGCTGATCGATCGCCGTCGGTGATCTGCCCGCGTGCGAGGTTGGAGTTCTGAAGACTCAACACTGACTGGACGTTCGCCATCGTCAAGCCGTAGCTGGAAAGCTTGTTCGGATTGACTTCGACGCGCACGGATGGCAATGCGCCGCCACCGGCGTTTACCTGCCCCACTCCCTGGATCTGCGAAATCTTCTGCACCATCACCGTGGAGGCTTCGTCATAAAGCTTGTCGGGGCCGTAAATATTCGACGTGAGCCCAAGGATCATGATCGGCGAATCGGCAGGATTCACCTTGCGGTAAGTTGGATTGGCCGGCAAATTGGCGGGCAAATAGCTACGCGCTGAGTTGATGGCAGCTTCCACGTCGCGCGCCGCACCGTCGATATCGCGACTCAGGTCGAACTGAATGGTGATCGACGTGCTGCTCAGGCTGCTGGACGAGGTCATCTCTGTGACGCCGGCAATGTGCCCGAATTGGCGTTCCAGCGGCGTAGCCACAGACGAGGCCATAATCTCCGCACTGGCGCCGGGCAGACTGGAGTTGACAGAGATTGTTGGAAAATCAACTTGCGGCAGCGGAGACACAGGAAGAGAGATGTAGGCCACGGCGCCGACGATGGCGACCGCTGCTGTAAGCAATGTCGTGGCGACAGGCCTGTGGATGAAGGGCGCGGAAATATTCATGCCCTGCCCTCTTCAGGAACGGGCTTCATGGCAATCCCGCGAGATCCGTCGGGCGATTGGTCTCCTTCGTTCTTTGTTGCCTTCTTCTTGGAAAATCGCTGCGCCAGATCATCGAAAAAGATATAGATCACCGGCGTCGTGTAGAGCGTGAGCACCTGGCTCACCAGCAGGCCGCCTACCATTGCAATACCCAGCGGTCGCCGCAGTTCAGATCCGATGCCCTGGCCGAAAGCCAGCGGAAGACCACCGAGCAGTGCCGCCATGGTAGTCATCATGATCGGCCTGAAGCGCAGAGTAGCAGCCTCGAAAATCGCCTCGGTGGAATTCTTGCCGTGCTTTCGCTGCCCTTCCAGCGCGAAATCAACCATCATAATGCCGTTTTTCTTCACAATGCCTATCAGCAATACCAGTCCGATGATTGCCACCACGCTAAGATCCTGCCGAAAGAGAATCAGCGCAAGAAACGCGCCGACGCCGGCGGACGGCAAAGTGGACAGAATAGTGACCGGATGGATGAAGCTCTCGTACAGAACGCCCAGGACAATGTAGACCGTCACCAGTGCCGCCAGGATCAACAACGGTTCGTTGGAAAGGGAGTTCCGGAAAGACGCGGCCGTGCCTTGGAAGTCGGCTTGGAGACTCGCCGGCATGTTCATGCTCTTTTGAAGCTTCGAGATGTCGTCAATCGCCGCGCCCAGCGAGGCATTGGGGGCCAGATTGAAAGATACCGTGACAGAAGGAAACTGTCCCTGGTGGGTAATCGAAAGAGGTTCTGTCGAGGTCTCAAAGTGAGAAAAGGCGCTTAAAGGGACTGCATTTGCATAGGTGGAACTGGTGATGCCGGCAGATGCCGCCCCCCCCGTGGAACTTGAAGTTGAACTTGGAGTCAGTGCGTTGACCGGCGGAGTAAACAAGCCTGCAGAAGGAGTGTACTGCGCAGTCCCCGTGAGGGCGTTCGATCCTGCCGATGTCGATCCGCGCCCCGAAGAGGTTGACGCTCCGGCGCCCGTTGTCCCGCTGGCCGCATTGGCCTGAATGAAAAGGTGATTTAACTTGTCAGGATCAAGTTGAAACTGGGGCTGCGCCTCGAGAATGACGTGATACTGGTTCAGCTGCGTATACATCGTGTTGATCTGGCGCTGACCAAAGGCGTCGTACAGCGTGTTGTCGATGGTCGTGGGCGCAATGCCCAGACGAGACGCTGTGACTCGATCGACTACGAGCGAGACCGCGAGACCGCCCAACTGCTGATCTGTGGCAACATCTTCCAATCCCTTTAACTGCTTGAGCTTGTCCACGAACTTGGCGGTCCACTCATTCAACTCGACCTGATCGGGGTCCTCCAGTGTGTATTGGTACTGCGTGCGGCTCACACGGTCATCGACGGTGATGTTCTGGACTGGCTGCATGTACAGGGCTATCCCATCCACATTTTGCAGATTTCCCTGTAATCGGCGAATCACGTCGGCAGCGCTCATGTCGCGCTGATTCAGCGGCTTCAGGTTGATTGAAAACCGGCCGCTATTGGTTGTCGTGTTGGTGCCGTCCGCACCAATGAAAGACGATAGGCTCTCCACTGCAGGATCGGCGAGGATCACCTTCGATAACTCCTGCTGTTTGGCCATCATTCCTTTGGAGCCGATGGTCGCAGGCGCCTGCGAGATGCCTTGGATGACACCCGTGTCTTGAACCGGAAAAAAGCCCTTTGGGATGATGATGTAAAGAAAAACTGTGAGGACAAGCGTGGCAACCGCGACCAGTAGAGTAAGGCGCTGGTGTTCGAGCACAGTGCGCAGTGTCCGTCCATAGAAAGCGATCATCCGCTCAAAGACCCGCTCGGATGCTTGATAGAACCGGCCCTTCTGAGCCTCAGGATCGTGGCGCAGAATCCGGGAGGCCATCATCGGCGTAAGAGTCAGCGAAACGACTGCTGAGATGACGATTGTCACCGCAAGCGTCACCGCAAATTCGCGGAAAAGCCTCCCGACCACATCTCCCATGAAAAGTAGCGGAATAAGCACTGCGATCAGCGACACAGTGAGCGAAAGAATTGTGAAACCAATCTGCTCTGCACCCTTGAGTGCGGCCTCAAGCGGTGGTTCACCTTCTTCAAGAAACCGAGAGATGTTTTCAACCATCACAATCGCATCGTCGACCACAAAGCCGGTCGAAATCGTGAGCGCCATCAGCGAAAGATTGTCGAGGGAATACCCCAGCGCGTACATCGCTCCGAATGTGCCAACCAACGACAGCGGAACGGCAACGGATGGGATGATGGTGGCATACAAACTGCGCAGAAAAAGAAAAATGACCAGAACGACCAGGGCAATCGTGAGCAACAGTTCAAATTCAACATCGTCCACAGATGCCTGAATGGGCGTCGTGAGATCGGTGAGCGTTGTGACATCAATGCCGCTGGGCAGATTTGCCTCAAGCTGGGGCAAGAGATCCTTGATGCTCTTCACTACACTGATCGTGTTGCCGCCGGGCTGGCGCTGCACATTCAGAATGATGGCCGGTGTCTGATTCATCCAAGCGGCCTGCGTCGTGTTCTCCACTCCATCCACAATGTTCGCAACATCGGTTAGCATCACCGGCGACCCGTTGCGATAGGCGACGACAACCTGTCTGTAATCCTTGCTCGTTACAAGCTGGTCATTCGAATCGATCTGGTAATCCTGCCGTGGTCCATCAAAATTGCCCTTGGCGGCATTTACGCTGGCACTTGAAACTGCCGTGCGCAGATCCTCCATATTGATTCCGTAGGAAGACAGCGCCGTTGGATTTGCCTGGATACGAACTGCAGGCTTTTCGCCGCCACTAATGCTCACCAGGCCGACGTCCTTTAGTTGCGAAATCTTGGGAGCAAGCCGTGTGTCCACCAGGTCTTCGACCTGGGTGAGCGGAATCGAGTTGGAAGTGACCGCCAAAGTGAGTACGGGCGCATCGGCGGGGTTGGTCTTGCTATAGATTGGCGGCGTGGGAAGATTGGCAGGCAGGAAACTCTGTGCCGCGTTGATGGCCGCCTGTACTTCTTCCTCAGCAATATCGATGTTCAATGACAGACTGAACTGCAACACGATGACCGAATTGCCGCCAGAACTGGTCGAAGTCATCTGGCTCAGGCCTTGGAGCTCGCCAAACTGGCGTTCAAGCGGCGCAGTCACAGTGGTCGCCACCACATCGGGGCTTGCACCGGGATAGAAGGTGAGCACCTGGATGGTTGGATAGTCGACCTGCGGCAGTGCCGAAACCGGGAGCTGCGTGTATGCCACGATTCCAACCAGCAGAATGGCCAACATCAACAGCGCCGTTGCAACGGGCCGCAGAATAAATGGGCGAGATGGGCTCAAGGGGCGCTACTCTCACTGTTGTTCGCGGGTGCTGCCGATTGCTTGGTAAGCCGCACCGACGCATTCTGTTGCAGCTTGTCAAAGCTCGAATTGGCCACAATCTCGCCAGGATTTACTCCCGTCACCTGAGTGGTGTCGCCGTCTGTTACGCCGGCTTTTATTGTGCGCATCTCCGCTTTGTTGTTCGCAATCACGTACACAAACGATGCATTCCCGTTATGTTGAATCGCCGACGTCGGAATCAACGTGACATTCTTCAGCGTGTTCACAAGCAGTCGGACGTTAACGAATTCGTTGGGATAAAGAGCACCCCCCTTGTTGTTGAATTGCGCCCTTGCTTTCACCGTCCCTGTCGTCGTATCGATCTGGTTGTCAAGAGTAAGCAACGAGCCTGTGGCCAGCTTCTTTTGTCCACCCCGGTCAAAGGCATCCACTGAAAGCTTCGCCTTTTCGCGCAGATGAGGACTCACCTGGCTGAGCGCATCCTCGGGAATGGTGAAGATCACTGTGATGGGATCGGTCTGCGTAATCACGGCCAGAGTAGAGCCGCCCGACGAAGAGACAACGTTGCCGGGGTCCACGAGACGCAATCCAATGCGCCCCGATATGGGCGCGACGACATGGCAAAAATCCACTTGCACTTGGTCATACTGAACCGTGCCTTGATCCTGTTTGACCGTGCCTCCATCTTGTTGAACGAGTTTCTCCTGGTCCTCGAGTTGTTGACGCGGGATTGCATTGCTCGCCCACGCAGCCTTATAGCGATCCAGGTCCATTTGAGCTTGAGCGAGAACACCCTGATCGTGCTCGAGAGTCCCCTGCGCCTGGAGAAGATTCGCCTGGTATGGCCGGGGGTCGATCTCAATTAGCTTTTGGCCCTTGGTAACAAATTGACCTTCGCGGTAATCCACCTCGGTAACAATCCCGTTGACTTGGCTCGTGATCAATGAAGTGTAAATCGGGGTGACCGTTCCGATCGCGTCCTGGTACACGCCAATATCGCCCTGTTTTGCCGTTGCCGGAACTACAGGAGCCGTACCTTGAAAAGATCGGCGGCCTCCGGCACTCTTCTGTGTCTGGTCATGGCGATGCAGCACCCAGTAAAAGGCGAACCCAAAGAGAAGCAAGATTGAGACCCATACGATGATCCGGACAAATGGCCGTTTTGGGTGCTCAGAATCAGGATGAGGGGTTTGGTGCGCCGGATCGGGAGCCGGCTCGTGCGAGTCAATCGGCAAGGAATCTCCTTTGGGTTTTGCACCCGGTATTATCCCTTATGTCAATTCTGACGTTGACTGCCCCGGATAAAGTCTCAGCAGGGCGGCAGCCCGGAACGCGAAGTGGTTGTTCAGTTTAATCTGTCCGGGGCAGGATTAAAAACTCCGCCAAATGTCACATTCCTTCGCCGCCGTCCGGCACCGCGAATTAGCCCGATCCTCCCTTACTTTGCCTGATCGGCGAAGAACGGAACTGTTCGCCATGACGGCTGCCGCCATCAATCCGAAAGAATCCGCATCCTAAGATAAGGAGATGCACAATTTTGTCGGTTTTCTTCCCGATCCCGCTTAAAATTCGCTCATCCGGGAAACAGACGGACAAATTTGGCCATGCAAGGAAGGGGTGTCGAATCGAGAGGGCTAGGAATGCGCCAACCCCGGGGGCCAATCCCTCAGCAACTCAGTGGTTCAAGCTCCTTTTAAGGTCACTCGGCCCAGGAGTGATCACGGGAGCCGCCGACGACGATCCTTCCGGAATCGCAACTTACTCTGTCGCCGGAGCGCAGCTTGGAACGAGTCTATTGTGGACTGCCCTTCTGACGTGGCCGCTGATGGCCTCCATTCAGATTGTGTGTGCGCGGATAGGAATGGTCACAGGGAGGGGACTTGCGGGAAATCTAAAACAACGTTTTCCAAAGTGGTTGCTAAGTATCTTTGTCCTGGCCCTGCTTGCTGCGAACACAATCAATATCGGCGCAGATCTCGCTGGAATGGCCGACGCGGCCCAAATGCTTTCAGGATTCAGTTCTCGACTCTATGTCGTTCTCTTTGCCGTCCTCATCGCATGTGCAACAGTCAAACTGGGCTATAACCAAATTGCGAACGTGCTCAAGTGGCTTGTCTTGGTACTTTTTGCCTACCCCATTACAGCGTTTGTGGTCGGCGCAGATTGGGGACAGGTAGCTCGCGCGGCACTTGTTCCTTCGATACCCCATTCAAGAGACGAATGGTCCATGCTGGTCGCAATACTGGGCACCACCATTAGTCCCTACCTGTTCTTCTGGCAAGCCAGTGAGGAAGTCGAAGAGGAAAAGGCGGCTGGACTCACCAGTATCGCTTCCCGCAAGGGCGCCACAATTCAGGAAATTCAGTTGCGACGAATCGATGTCGGAGTTGGCACTTTCTTCTCGAATCTGGTGATGTTCTTCATCATTCTGACGACCGCAATCACGTTGCACCGACATGGAATCACACACATCGAAACCTCCATCCAAGCCGCCTCGGCACTCCAGCCTTTCGCCGGGCGATTTGCCACGGCACTATTCACTTTGGGGATCGTCGGAGTGGGTTTTCTTGCAATTCCTACTCTTGCAGGATCGGCCGCATATGCCTGCGCGGAAACTCTGGGATGGCGCCAGGGGCTCGACAGGAAGCTGAAACAGGCGCGGGCATTCTATGCGATCATCCTGTCGTCGACCGCAGCGGGCGCGTGCCTGACTTTTGCGGGGATTAATCCGGTAAAAGCTCTCTATTTGACAGCGGTGATCAACGGGCTGCTCGCGCCATTTCTGCTGGTGGCGATTCTTATCGTTGCATCCGACAAAAAACTGATGCAAGGGCAGCCCACACCTCCGCTGGGATGGATTCTTGTCGCAATCACAACCGTCGCCATGTTCGCCGCCGGCATCGCCATGTTCGTGGTCTGATTCTTCTTTAAAGGAGCGGCGGACGCAAACAGACTTTAGCGCGGCCGCCGCGAGCTTTCACCCGTGTTTCGAAGCAATGAAGCGACCGCGGTTTAGCGGAATACTCCAAGCAGATACGCAATCAGAAGGATCAGCAGAATTGTGCCAAGGCCGATTCCCGCTCCGCCGCCGTATCCCCAGCGGCCATAACCGTAGTAGCCTCCGCCGCCGCCTAGAACCAGAACCAGGACGATGATAAGAATGATCAGCATTTTCTTCTCCTATCTCAGGCTCTCGCTGTCAAGTGCTCCCCGACGCAGAAACCCATAAAATCTGACGTTGCACGGGAAATCAACTTGAGCAGGTTAGCCTGTTTTCTAATGCTTCATTGCCAATTCGGGCTGTCCCAGCGTTTGCTTCAGCTGCCCGGCCCGCTCTGTCGACTTGTTTTCACAATTCGGACTCGGCTTGTTGACGATTTGGCCCGCCATGTCCTTCATCACGCATCGCGCCAGGTACAGGCTGTCACTGAGTTTGTCTCGGGTGCTTCGCTTCATGGTTCATTCCTCGCAAATCAGGAGATATGCTCGAATCGAACTGAGTTTTCATCCGGAGATGAATCCGCTCAGCAAATCGTCCTCTATCCGGTCGAAACAATGACGTGAGACGCGCTGAGTTTGGGCTGCTGAGTAATTCCTTACTTCACAACACACATATAGATGCAGTTTTCATTAAATACATTTTCAGTTTTCCTGAACTCTGCAAAATATTTCGCGGCAAACGTTTTTTTGCCCCGTTTCCGGATGCACTCTGGCGTTCTTCAAGCAAAGTACAGAAATAGATTTTGCGTCAGGCAACCCTTTCTTGAGGTCGAGTCCAAGTCGCGCGACTTTCGCGCGTCTCATTCCGGGCATTACGCCTGTCCGAGCGAGCGACTGCAAGGCTCGAGCTGAAACGAATGCTTCGATAGTTTCTTGTCCAGTGGAGCCAAAACCTGCGGATGGGGCCGATTCGCGTAGATCGACTATTTTTTCTTTCTAAAGAATTTCCAGAAGCCGTAGCAGGCGCCAAGCACGACCAAGCCGAGATAGATGGAAAGGACCGGTGTGGACCAGCCTGCGAGCGTACGTTGCCAGGTTCGAATAAATTGGCGGCCAAAGGAAAATCCAAGCCAGCTGATCAGGCTATATCGAATCAAGCGCGCGATGCCGAAAGCCCCCAAAAAGCGGTTTCGGGGAACACCAAGAGCGCCTGCCGCGAGCAAGAATGGCAGCAACGGGATGGGTGGTGGAAGCAGCGCGGCAACGCCGACGGTAATGGGACCATGGCGCTTGACCCACCGACTCACCGGCTTTAGATGTTTCGGCCTGACGTATTTCTCCAGCGCAACTGCGCCGCCCTTCTGCCCGGCGCGCCAAGTCAAATAGCCGCCCGCAATCGAACCGGCCACCGCCCATGCAACAAACGATACGGCAAGCACAGACGACGTATATGGATGCGCAGTGAGAATAAGGAGCAGCAGATCGGTGCTGCCCGGAAGCGGTATTGGAATCATTGAAGAATCAATGACTGCAACTCCAAAAAGACCAATCCCGCCAAGCCCTACCAGCCACGTCAGCAGACGGCTTGAGGCCTTTGAGCCTGCACGGAGAGCGAGAAATTCTGTCAGTCGCGGCGCAAAGCTCACGCCTACTTATAGCAGACAGATGGCTCTTGTCGCTGAGCGGGGCCCGCTTGGTATCACTTCTTCAGTTCACTGCTGCCATCCGCCACCCAGTGCACCATAGAGTTGCACAAGCGTGAGTGCTTCACCCTGCTGGGCGTTTACCAGGTTGAGTTGTGCCGTATACAGATTCGAGTCTGTCGTAAGAACCTCAAGATAGCCTGTAGAACCACCCTGATAGCGGATCCGCGCCAGGCGCGTTGCATCTTGCGCCGCATCCACCAGTTTCTCCTGCTGCTCGCGGTACGCACGCTCTTTGTCTAACGCGATCAACGCATTGGACACATCGCGAAATGCTCCGGCGATGGTTTTCTGGTAATTCAAGACCATCTCCTGCTTCGTTTCCTGCGACAGTTGCAGCTGCCCGCGCAATTTTCCGCCCTCAAACAGCGGTTGGGTCAGCGTGCCAATGCCGTAAATCGTCTTCCCGGCTGGATTGAAGATGCTGGACAAAGTGTCGCCACCAACCCCGCCCGAACCGGTGATTGAGAGGTTGGGGAAAAACTGCGCCCGGGCGACTCCAATTTGCGCATTCGCCGCAACGAGTTGCGCCTCCGCCTGTTGGATGTCCGGACGGCGTTCGAGCAATTGCGAAGGAAGCCCGGTGGGCAAGTTTTGCGGCGGAGGAATCAGCGCGTCCGGATCGTTGTGCGCCACTGGTCCTGGGTTCTCACCGAGAAGAAGGGCCAGCGCATTCTCGTTTTGTTGAATTTGCTCTTCGAGCTGTGGAATCTGTGACGTAGCTGCGTAGAGTAACTGTTCTGATTGTCGAACGTCCGAAAGCGGCACAGATCCACTACTTTCCAGGGTCTTCGTCAAATCGACCGAATCCTGACGAACCTTCAGCGTTTCTCTTGTGATCTCCAACTCGCGATCGAGAGCGCGGATCTGGAGGTAGGTCGTTGCCACCTGTTGCACAAGTGTGAGTTGGACCGCCCGCTGAGCCCAGGACTGAGACAACAGTTGTGCTCGCGCGGCCTCTGTCTGCTTGCGATAAAGACCCCAGAAATCCGGCGTCCATGCAGCCGACAGGTTGAACGAACCATCGACGAGCGGATTGGGAATCTGCGATCCAAGCGAAGAAGGCAACGCGGCGCCAATACCAGTCCCACCCACGCTTAGGGTTGGAAACAGCTGCGAGCGGGTGATCTTCACTTGAGCCTGCTGCTCAAGAATGCGCTGCGCCGCAATGCGCACATCGTAATTGTTCGCGAGAGCCTTGCGAATGAGCTCTTGCAATTCAGGTTCGCGATAGACGGCAGTCCAATTCTCGTCGCCGAGAGACGTCTTGGGGTCGGAACTCACTGCAACATCATCTGCGCCGCGGAAAGCTGGCGGAGCCGTGTAATTTGGCCGAACGTATTTTGGACCAACGTTGCAGCCCGAAAGCAAACTCAATGCGAACAAGGCTGCGCCGGTCAGGCAAACCTGTGAAACACGCGAATATTGACTCACGCCTGGCCTCCTTCAGTCTGCGCATGAGCGACAGAAGGTTCAGGGGCCGTCGGCGGTCCGCAGAGGCCGTGCGATGAATCCATCGTCGTTCCCTTTCCTCCTCTTGCGAACCGGTGCGAAAGATACTCAACCACGGCAAACGTCACGGGAATGAAGATGAGGCCTAAAGCAGTGGAAAGCGTCATTCCGCCCACAACGACAGTCCCGAGGATCCGGCGCGACGCGGCGCCTGAGCCACTCGCCGTCCACAACGGAAGGCATCCCACAATGAACGCCAATGCCGTCATGACGATTGGCCTGAAACGCAGCCTTGCAGCGTGAAGCGCTGCTTCGCAGATACTTTCTCCGCCCTCGTAGTTCAACTTTGCGAACTCGACAATCAGAATGGCATTTTTCGCAGACAAACCGATCAGCATGATCATGCCAATGGTTGCGAAGATGTCGTTCTCAAAGGCACGTGCGTGCAGTGCGACGTATGCGCCGAGGATCGCTACCGGCGTACTGAGCAATACACTAAAGGGCAACGTCCAGCTTTCATAGAGTGCCGCCAGAATCAGGAACACGAAGACGAGCGAAAGGCCGAAGACTGCCCAGGACGGGACCCCTTTCTCCGCCTGCTCTTCTTGGAATGACATTCCCGAATAGTCGAACCCCGCACCCGCCGGCATAGTCTGGTGGAAGACCTCCTCGAGTGCCTTTCGCACTTGTCCCGAACTGTAGCCCGGGGCGCCCGTAATATTGAGTTGCGCCGCATTGAACTCGTTGAATCTGTAAATGAATTCCGGCCCCGTGATCCGATTAACCTTCACGAGAGAACTCAATGGAACCTGGCTGCCATTCGCGCTGCGAACATAGAACTGGTTAATATTCGCGATGTCTGTTCGAGAAGCGCCCTCGGCTTCAACATACGTCTGCCACTGACGGCCGAAGCGGTTGAAGTAGTTGACGAGATAACCTCCCATGAACGTCTGCATCGTCGTGTAAATGTTTGAAAGGTCGACTTGCTGCTGTAACGCCTTTTCCTTGTCCACATCGACATAAAGCTGCGGCACAGCAGGCTGATAAGAAGGAATTGCAGCGGCGATCTCAGGCCGTTTGGAGAGGGCCCCAAGGAAAGCAAAGACGCTCTTCGTCAGCGTTGCAGGATCATCCGATCCAGACCGATCCTCAAGGATCATGGTGACGCCTCCAGAAGTACCAATGCCTGGAATCGATGGCGGTGGAAACGCAAAGGCGATTCCGTCAGGGTCGGCCGCGAGCTTTCGCTGCAGATGGCTCTGGATGTATTCGAGCTGTTGCTCCCGCGTTTTGCGTTTATCCCACGGTTTCAGGTTGACAAAGAAAAATCCGGCGTTGGTGCTCTGTACCTGGGTGAGAAGTGAAAAGTTGGTAACAGCGATGACACCTTCGACCCCTGGAGTCTTCAGCAAAGCGTCTGTTATTTTCTGTTCGGCCGCGTCCGTCCGCTGGGCAGAGGCGCTATCTGGCAGTTGAAGCGCAAGGAACATGTATCCTTGATCTTCCGTGGGGATGAAACCACCCGGGAGACTGCTTCCTAGATAAGCGGCAAGAGCGCCAACCACTACGAGGCCGATCATCGCAAGCACGGACTTGTGAATCAGCACCCGTGAAGTGTCGATGAAGCTGTCTGTCGCGCGTCCAAAGAGTTTATTGAAGGCTCCGAATCCTCGATTCAAGAGGTTGGGCTTCCTACCTTCTTCTCTTGGCTTAAGAAGCAGAGCTGCGAGTGCTGGAGATAGCGTGAGAGCATTGAACGCCGATATCAGCACCGAGATGGCAATCGTGACTGCGAACTGTTGATAAAGACGGCCCGTGATGCCGGGAATCGCAGCTGTTGGAATAAAGACGGCAGCCAGGATCAGCGCGATGGCAACGACGGGGCCTCCCACTTCTTCCATCGCTTTCTCTGTGGCCGATTTCGGGTCCATGCCTTCGTCGATGTGGTGCTCAACGGCTTCTACCACAATGATTGCGTCGTCAACAACAAGGCCGATCGCAAGAACCAGCCCGAAAAGTGAAAGCGTATTGATCGAGAAACCCAACGCTGGAAAGATGATGAAGGTTCCGACGAGTGAAACCGGAACTGCTAAAAGCGGAATGAGGGTCGCGCGCCAGCCTTGGAGAAAAACAAAGACGACGAGAACAACCAGCCCAAGCGCCTCAAACAGCGTGATCAGAATCTCGTGAATTCCAGCGGTGACGGCCTTGGTTGTATCAAGAGGAATGCTGTACGTGATGTTCGGCGGAAACGTAGCCGAGAGTTCCTTCATCCGCTGCGACACTGCGGCCGCAGTTTCGACCGCATTGGAACCCGGCAGTTGGTAAATAGCCATGACACCCGCGGGCGCCTGATTGTAGCGGCCCGAAATGGTGTATGCCTGGTCGCCCAGCTCAATCCGTGCAACATCGCGAAGATGCAGAATCGAACCATCTGGGTTGGCACGAAGAACAATATCGCCAAATTCCTCGGGCTTGACGAGCCGACCCTGGGTCCTCACGGTGTAAGTGAACTCCTGGCCCTTGGGGATCGGCTCGCCGCCAATTTGTCCCGCCGGATTCACATTGTTCTGCGTCTGGATAGCGGCAATCACTTCAGGCGCTGTAATCCCCAGCTTGGCCATCTTGTCCGGATCCACCCAAACACGCAATGCGTATTGGCCGCCGAAGACCTGCACGCGCGACACGCCTTTCACACGGGCAATTTGGTCCTGCAAATTAATGATGGCGGAGTTGGTGAGAAAGTCCTGGCTCAGTCCGCCGCTCGGCGAGTTCACGGCCACGAGCATCAGCGGCGATGTCAACGCCTTCTGAACTGTCAGCCCAGCGGTAGTTACTTGTGCAGGCAGCTGCGACTGTGCCTGGTCAACGCGGAGCTGTGCCAGGACCTGGTCAATATTCGGATCGGTTTTGACATCGAAATCTACGAATAGTTGAACTACGCCGTTGTTTGCGCTGACGGAGTTCATGTAGATCATGTTGTCAACACCGTTCATCTGCTGTTCGAGCGGAGTCGAAACGGCCTGCGATACGGTCTTCGCATCGGCACCGGGATAGGTTGCAGTGACCAGAATCTCCGGGGGAACAATGTTAGGATACTGCGAAATTGGAAGCGTAAAGATCGAGACGGCACCGACAACCACCGTAATAATTGCGATAACGATCGCCACGATGGGACGGCGAATGAAGAATTTCGACATGAATCACCTTCCCGCCGGCTGGGTTTCGCTGGAGGTTGCGGAGGCCGCTGTCTTCGTTTCCTGTGGGCTCACAGGCACGCCTTCGCGCAGCTTTTGCAGGCTGCCAACAATCACCTTGGAGCCCGGAGCAAGCCCGCTTTCGACAACCCAGCTGTTTCCGTATTGCGGTCCAAGTGTCACGTTATTCACGTGAACCGTTCCGTTCTGTGCGACTGTGTACACCTGCTCAAGCCCTTGAAACTCAGTAATGGCAATCTGCGGAACCAACACCGCGTTGTGACGAATCTCCGTCTCTGCTTTCACCCTTCCAAACTGCCCCGGACGCAGAATATTTCCCGGATTCGGAAATGACGCTGCGATGCGAATGGCTCCAGTCTGAGCATTCAACTGCCTGTCCACAAATGCGATCGTCCCCTTGTGCGGGTAGACCTCGCCATTCGAAAGGGTCAATGTGAGCGGAATCTTTGAAGCGCCTTGGATCAATCCGCCCCCGGCGATTCGCGCCTGCTGAACAAGCGAGAGATATTCACTGTCGCTGATGGAAAAATAGACCTTGATCGGATCGAGTTGCGAGACAGAAGTAAGTACCGACTGAGTGCTGACCAGGTTTCCAACCTGTGTGGTCGCCTGGCCTGCGACACCGGTGATAAGCGATCGAACCTTGGTAAAACCCAGATTCAGTTTCGCCGTGTCCACTGCTGCCTGGGCCGTCTTCACGGCAGCTTCAGCCTGGAACTTCTGCTGTACTTCATTGTCTAATTGGCTTTTCGCAATGGCGCGCGCTGCGGCCAGCGGCGTATCCCGATTCACGTTGATTTCTGCCAGGCTTAGTTGCGCCTGCGCCTGGCCTAGTTGGCCTTCCGCCTGTTCCAGAGCCGCGTCGAAGGGCCTCGGATCAATCTCGAAAAGGACCTGCCCCTCCTTCACTTCCGATCCTTCGCGGTAGCTTTGGCGAATTAGATAGCCGTTCGCCTGTGGCTGGATCTGGGCATTCACGTACCCATCCATCGTCCCGACCCATTCACCGTTTACGGGAACGTCACGTTGCACTGCTTCCACAACCGCAACTTTCATCGGTTGTTGCGGGCCAGCATTCGCGGCGTCAACGTTCTTGCCGCATCCGGAAACTAGTCCAGCGCCGAGGATCAAAGCCCCATATACCAGCAACTTGGCTTTGTTCAAGACATTCGTTTCTTCTCTGCGTCGGTCGATTGCGAGCATCTTTACTCTCCGTTCAGCTCGAGTCTCTTCAGTATTGAGTTGTCAGCTTTTGTGGAAGCCGCGACAAGCATGTCCCTCTCAGATGTTCCCGACACCGCTCCGGATTCACCAATCGCTTGGGGCGAGATGCAAGTGGACACAGCAAGCCACGAAGAAATGGGCATCCGGCGATCGGTCTGTATTGGGCCGCATCTCATAATGTACTTCGATAGTCTTGGCCCGCGAATCGGCAAACTCATATGAGTCGCGGAGGCAGGTATACCGAAAACGTGCGAACATCAATCAGCCCATGCGATCGACTGAACCAACAGCAATGCCAACACCACCCGGCACAGGCCAGAATTCCGTCTCTTTCGGGTTTGAAAATACATACGCCCGCTTGCCTGAGCGCTTTTATGTTCGCGTAATCCCAACGCCGGTGGCAGCCCCGCGCTTGGTCCAGCTGAATGCAGATCTCGCTCGCAAGCTTCGGATTGACCCGGTCGCGCTCGACAGTCGGGAGGGGATCGAAATTCTCGCCGGCAATCGTGTTGCTGAGGGGTCCGAGCCCTTGGCGGAAGCATACGCCGGACACCAATATGGGCACTTCGTGCCTTCGCTTGGAGACGGACGCGCAAATCTTCTTGGTGAAGTGATAGGGCACGATGGCCATCGCTACGACATCCAACTCAAAGGCTCCGGCCGCACTCCCTTTTCTCGCGGGGGCGATGGAAGAGCTGCACTGGGCTCCGTTTTACGCGAATATATTGTGAGCGAGGCGATGGCTGCTCTTGGTGTTCCAACGACTCGCGCACTCGCTGCGGTGACCACCGGAGAACGAGTGCTGCGCGAGACAGCACTACCTGGAGCCGTGCTGACCAGAGTGGCTACGAGCCATTTGCGCGTGGGCACATTCGAATATTTTGCGGCGCGAAAAGATATTGATGGATTGCGTACGCTGGCCGACTTCGCAATTCAGCGGCACTATCCCAACGCACGACAGACCGATCGGCCCATTCGCTCCTTTCTCCGTAGCGTCATTCATAATCAGTCCAATCTTGTTGCGCAGTGGATGCTTCTCGGGTTCATTCATGGTGTCATGAATACTGACAACACCTCAATTTCCGGCGAAACCATCGATTACGGTCCTTGCGCCTTTATGGAAAGCTACGATCCTGCCACTGTATTCAGCGCCATCGACCAATTCGGTCGCTACGCTTATGGCAATCAGCCTCGTATTGCACTCTGGAATATGACGCGTCTGGCCGAGGCACTCCTTCCGTTGCTCGTCCTTGAATGTGGGACGGAACAAGCTGCCCTGGACTCTGCCAATGAGGAGCTATTGGTGTTTGCACCCACGTATGAGACTGCCCGGCTCACTGGCATGCGCCGTAAGCTCGGTCTTTTTTCGGCGCGCGAAGGGGATGCCGCACTCATTGAGGGCCTGCTCGAACTGATGCTTGCCAATAAGGTCGACTTCACGCTGACTTTTCGTCATTTGTCCGAAGCCGCAGATGGATCGGAAGGAGACGCCATGGTGCGACGCCTATTTTCCGACGCGACCGGTTTTGAGTCCTGGTCCACTCAGTGGCAACGAAGACTGGAAGCGGAGTCCGATTCGGAACAGGCACGCGCTGCATCGATGAGAAAGGCGAACCCGGCATTTATCCCCCGCAATCACCTCGTCGAGGCGGCATTGAATTCCGCAGTTGATCGGCAAGACTTTCAACCGTTCGAAGAATTATTGGACGTCGTCTCTCACCCCTTCGAAGACAGGTCAGGTTTGGAGCGGTACTCGGCACCCGCTCTCCCTGAAGAATCCGTGACCCGGACTTTCTGTGGCACTTGAATCTCCCATCCGATGAGGCGCGCTGTACACCGATGCGCCCGTTCTTTGGATCCAATTATCCCGTTAAGAACTGAGGGCCGCGGGATGCTATATTCTGCTCGGAACGACCTTTATCCGAATTCAGGAGTGCCCGGAAATGCACGAGGCTGCCGGAAACCAGACTTTCATCACGAAGAGCGTTCTGCATATTCAAGAACAGTTGGCAAATCCGACGCCAGAACTTACAGATGCGATCGCAAAAGGTATCGGATCGACTGATCCGGCGGTAATCGAGAGATCGAGAGTCCAGCTTTCGGCGCATTTCAATCAGATGGCTCAAAACGTCAAGGCCGAGCCCTCTCATCACGACAAGCATTACGTCTCCAGATTCGAAGAAGTCGGCCTTTTTCAATCAGCCCTATCCAGGATTTTTTCCACGGTCCCAAATCTCCAGAGCTACGGAGACTGGAATCCGCTTTGGATCATTACGGAGATTGAAGTTTTTGAGCATAAGATAAAGACCCTCCTCGGCGAAATTCATCAAGACGAGACTGGCAAACGTCAGCCCGCCTGGGCAGCGATTGTCTCCGAACTTCTGCGCTTAAAGGCATTCGACGATCGGGCGCCCTATCCGCCAGGCATCCCCGAACCTGTTATCTTGCCCGAACAGTTTGAAATGGTGCTTCTCGCAGACTGGGGCGGCGATAACGATGCGGCTAAAAGAATCGCGGCTGTTGTTCGGAAACAGAACCCTGACTTTGCCATTCACCTGGGGGACATTTACTACGGCGGAACACAACACGAATGCGAGCGATTCCTTGCCATGTGGCCGATGCGCGTGAACATGTCGGACCCCACGTCGCCGATTCAGCCCAACGGAAGCTTTGCACTGAATGGCAACCACGAAATGTACAGCGGCGGCGAATATTTTTTCAGCACCGTTCTACCGGCATTTCAACAGAAACAACCTTTCTTTTCTTTGGAAAACGAAACGTGGCGAGTCATCGGGCTGGACACTGCCTATTCGGGCGGCAGGTTGAAGCCGCAATCCCCTGCCGATCCATTGACCACTCAATGGAATTGGCTCGCAGATACGCTCAGAAAGAGCAAGAAGGCAACGATATTTCTTACTCATCACCAGCCGGTTTCGGCTCATCATGATGAGTGGATCGAATCGCAACCTCTACGCGATGACATAGATGCCTTGTTGCAGCTCGATGGGATAGGGAACGATGCGATTTTCGGCTGGTTTTTCGGGCACGAGCATCGTTGCGTACTGTACAAGGATTCGCTGATCCAGTTCAACGCTCGGCTCATCGGAAACGGTTGCATCCCCCACGAAGTCCAGAAAGAGAAGGCATCTGACTCTGGATGCACGGAGGCGGACTATTTCAACCGGAAAGAAACGGCTCCTGGAAGTGATACGGCCGTGTCCTCGTTTGTGAAGCTTTCCTTCAGTGGCCAGCAGTTGAAGGTCGAGTACGTGGACGAAACCTTTGTCACGTGGGGCGTCGAGACATGGTACGCCGATAAAGGCCGGCTCGCCGGAATCAAATTCGTCGAGACCGACGGCGTTTCTCAATAGGCTTGATGCACTAGCGATTCTTCAAGGAAAATTGCGGTGGACTCCAGGCGGCGCTGTTCCTGAGATAGGGAACTCTGAAATCAGGGTTGCTGCGGCTTATCCTGCGGCGTGTCCTTAGGGGTTCCATCGGCGGGTTTGGGCGAAGACTCCGCTGAAGGTTTGCTTGCCTGTGCCGGAGCAGCGGCCTTCTGCCGCCTGTCTGCTGCTTTCTGTAACTCAGCTTCCCGCTTCTTCTTTTCTGCGGCGGCCTCGGAATCGCTCACATATTGGAACATCTGCACGCGCCCCGGTTCCTGTTCAGTGGTGAATACTCTGTTCTGTTTATCAATCGCCACGCCGATCAGCGACTTGAACTGACCTGGCAATTCGCCATGCCCCGTTCCGATATAAGTCAGAAGTTGGCCTTCTCGATCGAATACCTGCAGTCGGTCTTGCATCTCGTCGGCTACCCAGATGTGCCCATCGCCATCTACAGCAATTCCCTTGGGTCGGGCGAAATAGCCAGGGCCGTCGCCGTGTTTCCCAAACAGGCTGATGAAGTTCCCATCCGCATCAAAAATTTCCACGCGATTATTGAGCGTGTCTGTGACGTAGACATTGCCATCACTGTCCAGTGCCACGCCCTGCGGAGCGCCAAAGTCTCCGGGTGTCGTGAGAAAGTGGTTTTTTCCCGCGGTGCCGATGCGCCGCAGAAGCTTCAACGAGTCTGCATCGTAAACGATCACCTGGTCCTGCTGCGTATCGACAACATAAAGAAAGCGATTCTCGGTATCGATCGCCAGGCCTACGGGGTCAACAAGCCCTTCAGTCACCTGATTTTCGACCTCGTGCTTCGCGTTGAGAATAAGGACGCGATGCATCTTCCCGTCGGAAACAAACAGCCGGTCGTCGTCATCTATGGCAATCCCGTTTATCCAACCAAAATGGGCCTCGTAACCATTGCGAATCATATCGGTTTCGTGAGTCTGGGTATTGAAGACGAAGACAGCCCCAACTCGCTGATCGGCCACATAAACCTTCCCTTTGGAATCGATAGCAAGGCCATAGGGACCGATAAGTTGAAAAGGGAAGGTCTTTGGATTGAACTTTTCCGTTTCAGATTGGCCTCCAGCCAAGCGATCCATCCAGCTCGCCTTGGGCTTTTCCGTTCCAGCCTGCGTGAAGTCAATCTTGGAGCCCGCAAAGTAATCGAGCCAGCGTACGCGCGCGACGTTGGGCGGGCTGGGCCAAACCAGCTTCGCCGGGTCAAACGGAAACTTTCGCGGACCCACCTCTGCGGTGGCCGCGGTGTCCACCTTCTTCTTTTTTGCCGCAGAAGCCAAATGCGAAAAACTCAGGCTCAGCGCGAGGAGCAGAAAGGCAGTTGCGGCCTTCTTTGGGAACGAGTTGAAGAGGAAGCAGTACATCTCAATCTCCGATTACTTTCCAGGCTGGGTTGTCTCTTTCATGTTGAGCCGGTTTTTGTGGCAGTTATCGCAGAAAGCCATATTGTTGGTCTGATCCTTCACAAGCAGATCCGCCTGGGACGACGCGTGCGATTGGTGGCAGGAAAGACAACTCAACGGAGTCTTCACCTTGCTTTGGTCCGCGGGATCCATCACGTCCGAAACTGGGTGATAATCCACAGGATGGCCAAGACCATAGCGCAAAGGCAAAATTGGAACTTTATTTTTCTGGTAGTAGTCTTCCGGTAGTCGCACTGCCCCGTTAAAGATCGTCAAAAGGTGATTGGCTTCGTCATGCTGCGGAGCGGAGTCGGGACCATGGCACTCGAGGCAAAGGGCATTGCCTTTGGCGCGCAGCAAATGATCGTTGTCGCCGCCATGAGGCGTGTGACAAGTGGAGCATCCCTGCTCAAACGCAGGCTGATGGTGCACTGGCTTCTTGCGCAGATCATCGATATCGCTGTGACATCCTAGGCAGATGTTCACTGGATCCGTTTTTGGCAGGCCCGGATGCTTGCTCGCGTGCGGGCTGTGGCAATCGGTGCAGTCGCCTGCGGCGCCGGGATGCGGCACCTTCGCCGATTCAATGAGCTTTGCCTTGTCGTCATGGCATGTCACGCACAATGCCTTGACGTCGGTCTGCGTCAGCACAACCTTGCCGTCTTTGGCAGGCTGGTGGCAGGTGTCGCACCCATTGCCCTGGAATGGCACATGCTGAAACTTCGCCATCAGTTTGGGCGAATCCGATTGGTGCGGATCGTGACACTCGATGCAGTTCGCTGTAGCGAACGGTTGATTCTGATGAGCCTTCTGCAAGTCCGCATCTTTCGCATCATGGCAGTCCAGACACAGTGCCGGGGCAGACTTGGTCAGGTGAAACCGGTTTTCTTCTGTAGGCTCTGCGCCCGACTTGTGGGTGAGATGGCACGTGTCGCAACCGCCATCGAGTGCAGCGTGGCGGCTTCCCTTTTCCGAAACATGCAGCCCGGTCTGATGGCAGCTCAGGCAGAGATTCTCCTTTTCACCTCCCGACGCAGGCTTTACCAATTGATTTTTGTTGTCGCTGGCATGGGGATCGTGGCACGTCATGCAGTCGCGCACGGCCGGCGGATGTACCGTTCCCTTGATGTCGGCCGCTTTCTTATCGGCATGACAGCTAATACACAAAGCTGTCGGTGAGGCCGTGATGAGCTTTACGCGCGTCACATCCTTGGTGACACGAATCTCGTGACAACTCAAACAGCCCGTGGCCATCGCCGAATGAACTGATTTGCCTTTGGTCTTGTCCTCATGGCATTCAAGACACTTCGCGGAGTCCGTGTTCTTGTCGAGCGGGACGGGATGGACCGCGGCGAACGCCGGAATAGCCAGGAAAACGAGCAGCCCACAGAAAAAAGTGAAGCGCGACATCCTCCTGAATCCTCGCACCGAGTCGGGACCTGAGAAAAGCGCAGAATCAATGAGTTCACTCATAATTTGCCGTTGCCGATGCGATCCTCAGGATCACACTACATCGAATATTGTCAATTACTTGCGAGTCGTACTCTGCACGACATGTCAAGTCTGCTCTGCAGGTTCAATTAGATAGGCAATGCACTCTGGCCACCGTGATTCAGATCACACAATGATGCTTTCGAACGAAGAAATTCTTGAAGCACCACGCGTCAGGCGTTCTCGCCTGCCCCAGTTCCAAATTCCTTATCTCGGCTGTCCCCCAAATGACACTTTTTTCGACAACCTTCCGTCCACGGAATCCGTTTCGTGCCCCATCGCTCAAGATAGACACCCCAATGTCGATACAGAACTTGAAGAGCGGGAGGTGGATTGATGAAACAAGGCGTTCGCATCGTGGTGGTGCTCGTGGCCAGCGTGGGATGCGCGGAGGCTCAGATCGTCTCACCTACGACCGATGTACTGGGCGCCCATCTCAATTACGGCCGGGGATGTACAGCTTGCCACGCTCCGCACAGTGGCTCATCCGGCAACGGCAGCACCAGATCAGCAGATTCCGGTACAGGCACGGCGGCCTTATGGGGCGAAGATGCCAGCGCTCTTTATGGCAAGACGATCCTGACCGGCGGAGGACAATACCTGGAAGTCTTGCCCTCGAGTATGTCTGCAACCACTCCGGACGTTGCCGGCATGATTACCTGCCTGACCTGTCACGACGGCAATTACGCGCAGAATGCAATGATGAGAAACCGAGTCTACGAGTCGTTGCCTTCGACCTATGGCACAGCAAACAACATTCCCACTCTGCTGGGCGACAACGGCTCCAGTATTGGCAGCTATCTGAATGAGCACCCGATGGGGCTCAATGCTGCCGTCAGCTGCGGAGGAACATCGGGTTGGGATTGCTCTGAATCGAGCGGCGTCATCAGCATGAAGGGTGCCAACTCCAGCCGCTTCGTCACCAACTACGGCTTCTTCGTCAAACTGGGCGCATACAACAACAAGGCAGTCGTTGTGTGTACCACCTGCCACGATCCACACGTGATGAGCGTGGTCAACGTCGGAAAAGATTCCAACTCGGGGCTTCCGTCCGGCACCTATGCAACGATGTTCTTCCTGCGCGCCCCGTACAACCCCAGCGACAGCAATCCGCTATCAAACCAGACCGCGCAATTCTGCCGCCAATGCCATGCCGACAAATCCAACGAGATGAACGGCAGCACTGCGGGAACAGTTCTTTAAACTTCTTCCTCAATTCGAGGCCCTGAGAAGATTTGCATTTGAACTACCGGCGTACAACGGGTGCGCGCCTCAGGCTTGCCGTGGTCACGGTTCCATCCGGATTGTGCGCCGTAGCGTGGCATACCAGAACACACGTGTTCGCCGCCCGGTTGTAGGAGACCGGTAGTCCGCCGTTCGGCGCTACAACATTCATGTCGAAGTTGATGAGACGCTCGCCGCTGATGGTGGCACTGTTTGCTCCCATGCCGTGCGATGTGTGACAGGTGGAACAGCTGAATCCGGCATTGATATGTGAACTGTGTTGGGTCCAGCTCGTATTCTTCACAATCTGATTGGCCACATCATGGCATTTGGCACACAAACCGTAGGGCCCTGCGACGCTCAGATCGGGATTGGGGAATAGGTTCGAAATGAGCTGTCCTGGCGCAGGAGCCTGGCTGAATTCGTACCGGCGCTCCAGAATGTGCGTCCACTTGGATCCATGTGGGCCATTCGCCCCCGTACCGCCAAATTCCCGATTGTCATCGCTGTTGTGACAGTCCGTGCACAGAATCTGAGTACCCATTGTGCGTCCCTGGGTAATTCCGTCCAGGTTCAACATCGAGGCAAGCAAACTGGGTTGCGGCAATGCACTGGTGCGAGGATGCATGACCGGATGGCTCGACGCGGCAGACGCCGCAAACTGTGGGACCAGGTTCAGTGGGTCTCCGGCCGATACCGCGCGAACTGGGAAGTATCCATAAATGGGCTGAACCTGTTTGCCGGCACTCGTTCCGTGGCAGCGCAGGCAGTTCTCATATTGATTGACGGCAGGCGCGAGAACGCTCACTCCGTCCGTTCCGCTGACTCCGGCAACATCCTTTTGCGAGATTCGAATCAAGGGTGGCGACGGAAAAACTCCAACCGCCTCTGAACCATGTCCGTTGTGGCAGTCCACACAGGTTGCATGGCGATTGTTGTTCAGCAGCGTAGCCTCGGCGGCATCATGAGGATTTGACGATGTTGGGAAAGGATGCCCGATTTTCGGCGTCGCATATTCGGCAAACACATTCGCGTAGGCGGGCATCGGCGAAATATTTGTTCCCCCGTTGTGGCATGCGATACAAGCTTGCTCGTTTTGCCCGCGTAACAACCGCGCTGCGCCGCTTGCATTGTGCGGTGTATGGCAGGCAATGCAGGCTGCGCCACCTACAGTGCTGTAACTGCCCAGTAGCGCTTGAGGTGAGATTTTGCTCCCCGAAAGTCCATGGGCACTGGTAGCCCAGTCGACCAGGGGATTTACTTGCCCGCCGATTTGCCGAGTAGGATCGTGACACGCAAGGCACAGTTGCCCGCTGGAGCTGTCTTTGACCAGAAAATTCTGCGACACCAGGTCCGTCGCCTGCACATGAGGATTGTGGCAGGTCGTACATTCAACATTTCCGTTAATCAGCTTGACCGCCCCCGTGGGATCGCCGGTCTTTCCCGTTGCCGCCAGCGAAGATACAAGGTGGATATTGTCCTTGATTGGCAGCGCAAGACTGAATGGATGCGACATCTGCAAATTGCTGCCAAACACGTCGGCAGAATTCATCGATCCGCGCATGGTCACCTGACCGTAGGCAACTGTCGCTCCAACAGCAACTGTTCCGTCATGGCAACTGAGACACTTGTTGCTATCAGAACCGAGCATTGGCGGCACGCCCGTATTCTTCTCCGTCGAACTCGAATAGATCGTATAGATTTGCGTCGTCAGCTTCTGATTCCAGAGCCCGGTGTTCATGCCGGAGTGCGGAGCATGACAGTAGGCGCAAGAGTCCGTGCGCGCTCCTGTGACCGGCGAAGTGCTTCCAGGTCCCAGATTGTGCATCCCCATTACGTCAGTCCCGACTTGAGCAGACAAAGGCTTGGCGCCGAGCGGGATGACGAGCAGCACCCATGGGAGAAAGCGCCTCATTGCATCCCCCCGCCTGCTTGCGGTTTCACACCAAAATACTGAAATTCCTGGACCCGACGATTGAACGAATCCACAACAAACACATGATCTTCGTGATCGATGAACAATCCGGTCGGCAGTTGAAACTCGCCCGCATGCGTGCCCCTCGCTCCGAAGTAATACAGCAGCTGTCCCTCACGATCGAACACCTGGACAACGCCCCAGAGCCCATCCACGAGATAGATATGGCCTTCGGAGTCCACGCTGATTGCCTTTGGCCGGAACAGGGCACCCGTGCTGTCGCCGATTTTGCCGATGGCAAAACGAAAAACGCCGGACCGATCGAATGCTTGGACTCGAAAGTTCATCGCATCCACGACCAGGAGATCCTCGCCGTCCAGGCGCAATTCCGTGGGAAGATTGAACTCACCGTGGGCTTCGCCCGATTGGCCAAACGTCTTGAGAATGTTTCCCTGCATATCGAGGATGAAGACTTCGTCCCGCAGCGTGTCGGTCACGTAGATTCGCTGCGCAATGGAATCGACCGCGATTCCGGTCGGCCGCTTGAAATACCCTTCATTCCCTTTCAGCTTTCCAATCGCACGGACAAATCTTCCGCTTGGCTCAAAGACGAAGATCTCGCCCGCATCCGAATCCGTGACATAGATGTTGTCCTGCGCATCGACTGCTACACATTGCGGCGTCAACATCCCACGATTGTTACGGTCTTTGTGTTCGATGAATTTGTATTTGCGCTCGACAAAATCAAACATGTGAACGCCTTGAGCTCCAGGATCGGTGACCAGCACGCGGCCGTGCGAGTCCGTCACAATGCTGTAGGGTCGCACGAGAAAGCGAAAGTCCGGTGCGCCCGCCACCACGTCGAGGACCTTGTTCCAGAAACCTCGATTTGGCTTCACATCCGCCTCGGAGTGGAAGCTGTTCTGCCAGGAGAGCCTTCGCCCCCCATCGAGCGACATCTCCCAGAGTTCCCGAGCAGCTGAAACAGACTTCTCCTTTGGGGAAGCGCCTGCTGTCGGAAGCAGCACAATGCTCACGGCCATCAGCGCGGTGCCTACGACTCGGCGTTGTCTCCGGGTTAGAAGAAGTTGAACCAACGGGATACTCCTGCGTAATACGTTGAGACGATTTCTGGAGTTGAACTGGACCCGCCAAATCCCTGCTGCAGCCTCGAGTAGCCGCTGGTGAAACTCAGCTTGCGAAACTGGTATTGGACGAGGGTATTAAATTCGTTATTCTCGTTTGCCGAGGTCACAGAACCAGTCGCGGTATTCGTGAGAGATTTTGCATAGGATGCAGAGAGAATAAGCCTCTTGGCGGGAGTGCTCGAGAGCCCAACGGAATAGCTGTCCCCGCCAAAGAGCGCCACGAGATTCGACGGCACGGTTGGAGGAGGTACGGGAATCGTAACCAAACCTGCGCCCGTCGCCAGAGCCTGGCCGCTTGCCTTCGAGTAGCTCCCGTTCGCCATAATCACTCGGCCATACCCAACGCTGGCGTTGTAGCTTTGGCTGCTGTCCGTCGTGCCCGCATCCTGCGTCAAAGCCGTGCGGCCACCACCCGCGCCGGCGCTCAGATTGAATGCGCCCCAGTTCCGCCGGATATTGACCGAGTAGTTGTAAAACGAATTCATGTAGGTGACGAGCAGCGTCTGTGCGTTTTGCGAGTAGCCGAAGGACTCAGATAAGTGCCAGCCGTGAAACTGATTGGAGTAATTTTCCGTGCCAGAAAAGCCAAGCGTGTCCTGACCTGTCGTGTCCGAAGTATTTGCCGTAAACGTGACTGCAGAATTGAACGTTCCATCGAAGAGCCCGTGGCCGTAAGTGGCGCTTCCGCCGTAGGAATTTACGCCGTAGCTTTCTCCAAGAAACGTTTGCGTTCTACGTTCGGCAAATGCGGACGTCTGAACATTCGGCGCGAGCGCATAACTCGCGACGCCCATGAGGTCGAAAGAATCAGACGATTCATTTGAGTTCACAAGAGCGCCGGTTCCACCCGCTTGAATCAGTGACTGGATCAGTTGACCGGTCAGGTTGTCTGAGTAGTTGGCGCTCACGGACATCGAGAGCTTGCTCGTCGGATGTATCGATGCAAGTACATTCGTCAGGTCCACTGTCCCCGTCGTGTTCGAGCCCAGGTAGTTGCTATCCCAAGTCGAGCGATTGATGCCCGCGGAAAACGTACCGTGAAGCGGCAACTGGTGCGAAGCATTGAACCCTTCCGCGCTGTTACCGGTTTGAATCTGCGTCGACACCAGCCCATCAAAGACTTGCGGAATGTCAGAGTGACCGCCGCCGGTCGTATAGTAAGCGCTCATGTTGAATCCCTCGAGCTTGTAGCTCGAGTGAAGATTCAGCGAGTGAAACGAGTTGTTCCCTGTATCGTTTGAACCGTAAACCGAGTAATCGCTGCTTCCCATTTGGAAACCCGCGGAAAAACTCGGGACATCGGGCAGATTCTCGCTCCAGGCAATGCCAAAAGTGTCGCTGTTTCCGTGAGTCACATAGTTGGCCAGTCCGGGCACTGCATAGTTGCCCTCGCTGTTGTAAGCCTGCGAATACGTGACCGAGCCGGGGAACTTGCTTCCGCTGAAGATATTCGTTGAGAGGTCGAATCCGCTTGCATTCGAAATGGACTGAAAATTGGAATTCGCGCGCGCTTGGTTCAAATATAGAGATGCGTTGAACGAAAGAAAGTTCGGGCTGTGATAGGACCCTGAAAACGTGCCTGCGCCGCCAACGGTCCAACCGTGATTCGAACCTTCGAGATTCCCATAGCCTGCCGTATACCCAGTGGAGATGGTCCCATTGGCATTCGAACTGACTTCACCGAAACGCACTTGGGCACCAACGGGCCATGCCAGCAGCAGCAACCCCGCTTGCAACATCCACTTTGTTGGGCGCGAACCCTTCACGTTTCTCCAATCTCTCGCTCTCAGCGCCCGTGCATGCTAAGAATCTTCCGGTGCGACCGTTCTTGCTTCCTTTGGAACGCCGGCTACGTGCTGCCGTTCGTTCATTCTTGCCCTTGAATGTGCAGCCCGGCTTCATGAACCGGGAACTACAACACTTCGATCTTTGCGTTCTTCCGCAACTGCTGATCGAAGGTACTGCGAATCTGATTTTTCTTCTTCTGCTGCAGATCTTTCGTGAGCTGAGTCCTGACCGCATCGAACTTGGTGATCCCCGCCGGTGCATGCTCTTGAAAATGCAGAATCGTGTAGGCCTGATCGATCGGGACAATGCCGGTGATCTCCCCAGGCTTCAGACCAAGCAAACTTTTCACAACTTGAGGCGGAATTTGATCCACCGCAACCGGCTTGTGCTGACCCATGACTACGCGGTAGTCATCATCGGAGACTTTCTCAGCCAGCAGGCCGAATGCCTCCGACGTCTTCGCTGCCTTCGCCTTGAGCAGCGCCTGTTCTGCACGCGCGCGGCATTCCTTCAACTGCTCCGCCGTCGGGTGATCGGGGGGCAGAATGGAAATTGTCTGGAATGTGAACAACTCCGGATGCCTGAATTGAGCCGGGTTCTTGTCGTAGAAAGCCCTGGCTTCGGCCGGCGTAACGATACTCTTGCTTTCAACCTCGGTCTTCAGTAAGGATTCGATCAGAAGCGACCGGCGAATCTTCTCCTGCAGCAATTCCTGAGATCCTTGAAACTCGCTCTGCACAAACGCTGCAAACTCGTTCGGAGTCGCAAACTGCTTGCGGAAATCTGCTTGCGCCTTTTGCATCCTGGTTGGGAGAACTGTCAGATGTCTACGCTGGGCCTCCTGATAGACAAGCTCCTCAAAAATGATCATCTTCAGCGCGCCGTCGCGAATTTGCGGAGCCAAATCCTTGGGGATGCCGCCGTGCTGCCGCGCGTAGGGAAATATGGCGTACTCTTCGCGGAGCAGGTCCCTGTCGGTCAGAATGGATCCGTTCACGCGCGCAACCGGCTTCGCCACCGCCGTCAAAGCGGGAGTTGCCGCTGCATCGGCAGGCGGCTGCGAAAGAATCGTGGGCGCATGTGACGCAACCTGCGCGCAGGCGCAAGTTGTCAAAAGAAGCAGCCCGAAGGCGGGAAGTTTAGTCATCATTGTTGACCCCCGAAATCCGGAAAAAGGAGGGAGAGGACAATTCCCCTCTCCCCGTTTGCATTGAGATCAGAATGTTGTGACAGCCGTGCTGCCGTTCATTTCGTTGGACTCGCCACCATGGCACTGACGGCAGAACTGCGCCGTCTGGTTGCTGCCTGCGGTGCCGCTGGCCGGGTTGTAAGGGGCGCGAATGAAGAACATCGTCGCGTAGCTTCCGCTCGGCAGTCCGGACTTCGCACCGGTTGTGACCTTCACTACGTTCATTAGGTGCTGATTGTGGCACGTTGTGCACAAAACAACGGGCGTGTTGTTATAGGTACCAGGGCTTACAAAGAAGCCATAGTCTGTGACGAACTTGCTCGAAGCCGCGCCTGTCATCTGCACTGCGCCGGTTGCGCTGATGGTGCAATCCCAGTCATAGGTGCCGCCGCACGTCATCACTGCATTGAGCCCCACCGGGTGATCGTTCAGATAATTGCCAACCGTTGTGCCGTCGTTGCCAAGCAATGTCGGAATCGTGTTGTGAGTTCCATATGTTGAAGGCAGCGTCTCATAGACCTGGTTCTTCATCATGGCGCCCTGTGCGTAGTTGCCGTCATGGCAACTGAGACACATCAGTACGCCCGAAACATCCGGCGTTCCGGCAGTCAGGCTGGTCGGCAGAACTTCTGTGAATCCCGTTGTGCCATTCGTGCTGCCGCTCGTGATGGTCTTGCCGTAAAGGCTGCTGACATCCTCGCCCCAAAGCGCGACTGTGCCTGCGGTTGGATCGGCGGTCTTGGCATTGCCGTTGCCATAAACGCCGCTGTGCGGTGCGTGACAGGCCGCGCAACCGCGGCCATAGTTAAGGTGCGCGCCGAGTACGTCAGTCGTCGGCGTCGTTATCTGCGCCGCCGCAAAACCCGCGGCCGCCAGAAACATCAGGACGATCAGAAAATTGCGTTTCATCGAGTAAAGCCTCCTGGTGCACTTTCCCACTTCTCGCCCGAACCGTGAGCCGGCCAATCCGTTTCCCAGATCGGTCCAGATCTTGAGCTTTCGCCCGATTCCGGCCGTTGCCATGGAGCCTGCCTGAACTTCGGCTTGAAGTCGCAACCTTCCTCGTTGATAAAGAACTTGCGAAACTTGCCGATCGTACAAATGAGACAGCGGCCGGAATGCGTCACCAAATGGTGGGCGTCCAGGCAGTGTCACGTTTGGTGAAATGCCCCACACCAACGTTGCTATGTCACCACCGAGTTGGTCGGTCTCGATGTGACCTCTGTCACGCCTATCGGGCACCCTCCGTGAATTCCGCGACACCTGCGTGACCTGCATCACACCACCCCGCGACGGCCCATGTTCCACTGATTCTTCCGGGAACCGTCGCTCCCGGTTCAACAGTTCAGCCCAAACGAAAATGGCATACGAGGCAATCCCGAACACCGTTGCAAACCCCTCGCTGAAGGCATCGCCTGTTTTTGCATTCGCTGCGGTCTGTCTCGTCGCAGGCCTGGCAATCGGATACCTGGCCAGAACCGCTCACCTCACCGAGCCTGTTGCACAATCCCCAGCCCGCAGTAGCCGGATCTCTGCGGCCGCAAACGCCGCACATGCAGGGCGAATGCCGAGCCTCGATGACATGCGACACATGGCCGACACCCAGGCCGCGCCCTCGATTGAAAAGCTGAAAAACGATCCAAACAACAGCGCCCTGCTCGCGCAAGTCGGCGCGATCTATCACTCCACTCACCAGTTCAGAGAAGCTGCCGCTTACTACGGCAAAGCCGTGCAGTTTGACCCAAAGAACGTAGGTCTTCGCACCAAATTCGCCACAAGTCTTTATCGGGATGGTGATGCAGACGGAGCCATTGCGCAGCTCAATGCGGCATTGAAAGAGAATCCCAAAGACGCCAATTCTCTTTTCAACCTGGGCATGATCCGGCTTCAAGGCAAGCATGATCCGAACGGCGCAATCGCGGCCTGGCAGAAATTGCTAAAAGCCAACCCAGCATTGAATCCCGATCGAAAGGCACAAGTGCAAAAACTCATGGCCGACGTTCTCACCATGATGGGCGACCAGCACGGATTGCGTGAGGTGCAGGTTCATGACGAACATTGAACTCTCACGTTCCATGCAATGGACGCGGGAACGTTCCGCACTTCTAGCTGTCGTTTGCCTGGCACTCGGCATCGTCGGCGGGTGGCAGATCCGTGGATTTCATCCAGCGGGAACCGCAGAACCGCCGCAATCCACTCTTTCCTCCGCGACGGCCCCGCAGCAAGTTGGCGCCGTGACGCAGGTCCCAGGCTCCGCTCAGGCCAAGGCGATGGCCGATGCACAGGCTGCTCCTTTGCTCGCCCAACTCAAATCGGATCCCGCCAATCCGGACCTGTTAACCAACATCGGCAACCTGTATTACGACGCGCAACAGTTCTCCACCGCGATCGATTTCTACGGTCGCGCTCTCTCCGCCAGGCCGACGAATGCCGCCGTCCGCACGGATATGGCAACTGCCTGCTGGTATCTGGGCAACACAGATCGCGCTCTTGCGGAGTTCGATCAGGCGCTGAAAGACAATCCCGACAACAAAAACGCGCTATTCAATCGTGGACTTGTGAAGTGGCGGGGAAAGCAGGATGCCGCCGGCGCGACGGCCGATTGGGAGAAGTTGCTGGCAATTGACCCGCAGAATCCACAGAAGAATAAAATCCAGCAGATGTTGTCTGAGATCAAGAATCAGACTTCTGGGAAACCCGGCGCCTAGACCGGCCACGCCACCGTTTCCACTACCTCAGCTTACTCAATAACCACTTCGCGTGCGCCGGGCTCACGCGACTTTCCCATTATTTGGGCTCCAATTGATGACGTGATACACCGCCGGCGTAGTCCCCACATTTCTGAAACCGTGAAGACTGTTCGACGCGTTGAAAACCACGGATCCTGGACCGACTTTCACCCACTGGCCATTGGAAAGCGTCTCGCACTCGCCCTCACGCAAAATGATCAGCTCTTCATTGATATGCTGATGCGGTGGATGCGATGTCATGCCGGGGTTCAACGTGCTCACATGCATCTCCAATTGGTCCAGCGTTGCTGTCGGCCCCTTGTAGAGCGAACGCACCTCGCCGGTCGCAGTCTTTTTGGGTATCATTGCGTCCCAGGAAAACACCGTGGGGCCGAGAATCTTCGGTGACTCCTCGCCGCCAGCCTTGAGATTCGCTGCACCCGCAAGAGCCAGCAGCCCCACCACGACCTCTCGCCTCGTCGTCTCCATCACTCTTCTCCTAGTTCAACATGTAGGGCGCGCGCTGAGGACGCGACAACATGCTGTTTGCTTCATCATCATTGCAGAACCGTTCCGCAACCGGATCCCAATACAGTTTCCGCTTAATCCGCATGGCCATGTCGTGAATCAGGCAGGTGGAGCAGGCGCGATGGCCCAGCTCTGCAGGAGAAATCGGCTCCTGCCGGCTCATAATACAGTCAAGCCAGTTCCCGTGCTGATCCTTGCTCTCGTACAGGTGGATTTCATCCGAACCGATCGATGACGTAATGATTGCAGCATCGCTGGCCGCAAGCGCCGTAGCATCCTTCAGCTTTGCCGTCGGATCGCTCTTTGTTACCTGCTCAGTGCCCCGTGAAACAAAAATCCATCCCCTTGTTCCATAGAACTTGATTCCGTTTGCAAAGTCTCCGCTGATACTCATCCGCACACCGTTCGCATAAAGCGCCTCGGTGCGAAACGGACCATGAACGTCCCACAATCCGTGGTCAGGAAACTCCGCCTGTCCCCACACTTCGACTGGGCCTGTGTACTCCGTATTCATGCCCCAATGCGCGCTGTCGATATGATGCGCGCCCCAGCCGGTGATCATGCCCGCACCAAACTGCCTGCAGCGCAGCCATCCCGGTCGGTCATACCCCTTCTGCGGATGCACCCTATCGAGGGTGTAGTAGACATAAGGCGTTTCGCCCAACCACATCTCGTAGTTGAACCAGTCGGGCGCGGGCATCGGCATCTTGTCGCCTCCCGGAGGGTCGCCCGGCAATCCAACTTCTACGCGCTGCAATTCGCCAATGCGTCCATTGCGTACCAGCTCCGCCGCATAGCGAAACTGCACCGTCGATCTCTGCTGGCTTCCAATTTGCAGAATCTGGCCCGAGGCCTGTACGGCATTGCTCAACGCGCGGCCTTCGGCAACCGTCAGCGACGCCGGCTTTTGAAGATACACATCCTTCCCGGCCCGAACCGCGTCAATGCCAATCAGCGCGTGCCAATGGTCAGGAGTGCTCACGACCACTGCATCGATGTCCTTATTTGCCAGCAAATCCTTGTAGTTCGCGTAGCCGGTCACTCCATCGTACGGTTTGCCCGTCTTCTCCGCGTAAAAGTCGTTCACGAACTTTTTCCCGTCCTCCACGCGATGCGCATCCAGGTCACAGACCGCCATGATCCGCGCGCGATCGAACTGCAGGATGCCTGGCATATCGTGAACTCGCGAGATACGGCCGACCCCAATTGCCCCGACATTGATGCGCTTGCTCGGGGCAAGCTGCCCCAGCACGGTGGCAGGCACAATCGTCGGAAACCCAATCGCGGCCGCTGCGCCAATCCCGCCCTTCAAAAAGCGCCGGCGCGAAACTAACTTGTCCCCAGGTCTTCTTTTCGTTGCGTTCATCTTCTAGTCCTTCAACGAGACAAACTTCGCGCCACGCTGGGCTTTGATCACCAGTTCCGCGGCGAGCAGGCATTGATCCTGGTCCTGCGCGTTGTGAGTCCGATTCACGATATCTGCCACAAAGTCGGGCCCGAACGGCAGGGTCATCTGGTTGCAATCGATGTACCGCGCCTGGTCCTTATCGACGATAAATAGGTTGTTCCCCAGGTGCTTCACCGCCACATCGGTGTACTTGCGGACCTCGATGTAACCATCCGTCCCTAGAATGAAGAGCCGGCCATCTCCCCACGTGCCCAATCCATCCGGCGTAAACCAGTCGAGCCGCACATAGCCGAGTCCGCGATCTCCACGCAGAACCATATCCCCAAAATCCTGAAAGCGCGGATAATTCGGATGCCGCACATTTGCAATCTGCGACTCGGCAACCTCCGCCTCCTTTGAACCCGTATAGAACAGGAATTGATCCACCTGGTGCGAGCCGATGTCACACAAGATTCCGCCATATTGGTCGGGATTCCAGAACCAATCCGGCCTTCCCGTACCGCCCCCGGCATCCCCATGCTTCTGGATAATCTGGTGCGGAGCGATGTTAATTGTCTGAATGACTTTGCCGATGGCTCCCTGCTGCACCAGCTTGCCCGCATACACCGCAGCCTTCACTTCCAGCCGTTCACTGTACATGATCGCGTAGATTCGTTTCGTGTCCGCGATGGTCTTGCGCACTTCCGCCAGCTGCTCAAGCGTCGTGATTCCAGGCTTGTCGGAAAGATAGTCCTTACCATGCCGCATCACGCGGACACCTAACGGCGCTCGTTCATTGGCAATCTGAGAGCTCAAAACCAGTTGAATGGATGAATCATTCAGAATCTCATCCTGAGTTTTCACAACCCGTGCGCCTGGATACCGTTTGGAGAAGAGGGCAAGCTTGTCCTCTTCTCCTCCCCAGATTGCTACCAGTTCACCGCCGCCCCGTTGAACCGCGCCGACCATGCCGTAAATATGGTCGTGACTCATTCCGCACACCGCAAACTTGATGTGGTTCTTCGGCGCCTCTTCTTCTTGCGCCGGATGCACTACATCTTCGACCACCGGTCGGTCCAATTTGCTCAAAGCCATCGAAGCCTGCGGCAATGCTCCGAGCATCGCCATCGAGCTGAGCGACCCCGCCGTGCGAAGAAACTCGCGACGTCTCACAGATAAATCCTTCATGCATTACTCCTTCGTTGGAATCATCTTTTGCAGGGGCCTGCGTGCACTCTCGGCACGATTCTCTCACGCGCCGGAGTTACTTCATTTAGGCAACGACGGGATCGAAATTATACCGGATTGTCCATATTTACTAGTCGACGCGAATTTAATCGCCGGGCGTCAAGACTGTCAAGCAAATTGACCGCATTTCGCCCTCTGAACGGGATCCGGCTTTCCGCCGCACTCCTCTGTTTCCGCGACAACTTCGGGCCTCCCTTTCCGCATAATTCGCCTTGACGGGGTCTGTGCGCCAAAATAAAATTCAGATCGCGCAGAAAATGAATTGTGAGCCGTTGCCATCTCGCATTCTCCCTGCGTCGGCAACTGGCTCCATCCAACTTACTCATCGCGGCGAACGCTTACTCATCGCGGCGAACGGCAAGAAAGGCGCGACCGTGGCTTTACTTCATGAGGATCGGCTCTTCCCGCCGGACGAAAATACGCGCTCCATTGCTCGCCGTCTCTTCGCTTCCATCAAAAATCTTCCCATCATCAGCCCTCATGGACACACTCAGGCCGGCTGGTTCGCGCGAAATGAACCCTTCCCTGATCCGGTCAAGCTTTTTGTCCAGCCCGACCACTATGTCTTCCGCATGCTCTACTCGCAGGGCGTCCGCCTTGAAGAACTCGAGATAGGAAAGGCGCACATCGAAAACCCGCGGAAAGTCTGGCGCATCTTCGCCAGTCACTATCACCTCTTCCGCGGAACACCCACACGTCTGTGGCTCGACTACGCATTTCAGAACCACTTCGGGTTCACAGAGCGCCTTTGCGCGTCAAACGCAGATTGCTACTACGAAAAAATCGAAGAGAAACTCGCCACGCCGGAATTCTTACCTCGCGCGCTATTTGAACAATTCCGCATTGAAGTCCTCGCAACGACCGATTCGCCTCTCGATTCGCTTGAAGATCACGCCGCCGTTCGCGCTTCAAGCTGGAACGGTCGCATTGTTCCAACGTTTCGCCCCGATCCCGTCGTCGATCCCGAATTTGCAGGCTTTCGCAAAAATCTGCAGACGCTTGGCCAAGAAACAGGCGAAGACGTGGCAACGTGGCGCGGTTATCTGCGCGCCCTTGCCGCCCGGCGGGCATTTTTCAAGACAATGGGCGCGACTGCCACCGATCACGGCCATCCCACAGCGCAAACCGCCGATTTGGGCAACGCTGAAGCTGAATGGCTCTACGCAAAAGTGCTCGCGGGCGAGGCCGACGTACCCCAGCAGGAGCTTTTCCGCGCACAGATGCTCACCGAAATGGCACGAATGAGCGTCGACGACGGCCTCGTGATGCAGCTGCACCCTGGCTCTTTGCGCAACCACAATGCGCAGATCTATTCCAGGTATGGCCGTGACATGGGTGCTGACATTCCCAAACAATTAAGCTATGTCGACGCCCTGCGACCCTTGCTGAACCGTTTTGGAAACGAATCTTCATTGACCCTCATTCTCTTTACGCTCGACGAATCCACCTACAGCCGCGAACTCGCCCCACTCGCCGGACATTACCCCTGCTTGCGTCTTGGACCGCCCTGGTGGTTCCATGACAGCCCCGAGGGCATGCTGCGATTTCGCGAACAGGCAACCGAAACCGCGGGCTTCTACAACACTGCTGGATTCAATGACGATACCCGCGCACTGCTGTCAATCCCCGCCCGCCACGATGTAGCTCGGCGCATCGATGCGGCATTTCTCGCCCGGCTCGTTGCCGAGCACCGCCTCGATGAAGACGAAGCCTTCACCCTCGCCCACGAGCTCACGGTCGATCTTGTCCGCAAGGCCTACAAGCTCTAAGTCGTCACTTCGTCGACCCGCACCTTCGCTCCTGCTCGGCACGAGGCATAGATGGCTCGCACCAGCTGCAGCGCGCGGAATCCATCTTCGCTCGAGCACGCCGGCACCCGAGCCACGTTGCACGCTTCGGCAAAATCCTTGAATTGCCTCTCAAACGGAGTAAGCGCGATGGCCATCGGGTCCGAAGCGCCCGACGCCGCCTTCGCCGCAACGGGCGCCTCGATTCCGCGATCGTCCTGCACATCCCACGTTGTCAGCTGGTCACCGGCAATAATCGCCGAACCCCTTGTACCGTGAATCTCAATGCGCTCAGGATAACCAGGCCACAGCGCAGTCGATGCCTGAATCACACCCGTTGCGCCGCTCTCATACCGCACCACCGCAGACACTACATCTTCCGATTCAATGGCGTGCAATGCTCCCAGCTGCCAGCTGCCAAACACTTCATCCACAGCGCCTACAAGATACAACAGCAGATCCACCTGGTGAATCGCCTGGCTGATCAGCGCGCCTCCGCCTTCGACCTCCCGGCTCCCCTTAACCGGCCGCGCATAGTATTCGGCCGAGCGATACCACTTTACGTAGGCATCCGCTTGCAGAATTTTTCCGATGCGACCTTCCACAATCGCTTGTTTGAGGAATAGCACCGAATCGTCAAACCGATGCTGGCTCACGACGCCAAGCTGAATTCCCCCGCGCTCCGCCGTCTCGATCATCTGTCGCGCAACGGTCAGATCGATAGCTATCGGCTTCTGCACAAGCACGTGCTTGCTGTTTTGAGCACACAGCTCAACCGCTTGAAGCCTGTAAGCAGGAAACGTGCACACGTCCACATACTCCACGTCCTGACGCGTACAAAGCTCTTCCGGGCTGCTAACCCATGCAGCGCCCCACTCCGCTGCAAATGCGCGGCCTCGTTCCGCCGTTCGATCGGTACAAGCAGTCAACTCGAAGCCAATGTTCCGGTACGCTTGTGCATGCTTACGCGCAATTGCGCCCGTTCCGATGATTCCCACCCGCATTCTCAGATCTCTCCCGCTTCTCTTCAAAACTCAAATCACCAGACAAAACTCGGGGCGCCTGCAGTTTTTCAGGCGCCCCGAGCTATTTCTTCAGATTCTCAACTCTGCGTTCCAAGCTCACTTAAACTTCCGAAGACCTTCCTCCTGGCTTCGACCTGAAGTCTAGAAGTCCAGCTTCAGACTGAACTGCAGAATCCTCGGCGTGTACGGGGATGTTGTGGTGATCTGGCCAAACGACGAACTGTTCAGCGCAGCCGTAGGACCTGGCAAATTCGGATGATTGAAGCAGTCGAAGCACTCCGACCGAAACTCCACTTGCGTCGCCTCGTGAATCGGGAAGAAACGCGTGATCGCTCCATCGAGATCGTAATAAGCGGGACCGAGAAATTGATAGGGCTTCGTATCACCATACGTTCCCGGGGCATTTTTCGCGAAAGATGCCGGATTCAGAACATACTTGCGCGGCTGCCCGTGTACATAAGGATCGCCGATCAGGTTCGGCCGATCAACTCCGACTCCGGTAAGCGAAGCATCCGTGCCTGTGGTGGGCGAAACGCGCTGCCCGGATGAGATAAACACGATCGGCGCAATCTGCCATCCCCCCAGAATGGCCCGCTGCACTGGACCGCCCTTGGTCACGCTCTTCGCAACAACCGACGTATTGAAGTTGTTCCGGATATCTTCGCCGCAGTTACTTCGATCCGTAGCCGGATCATAGGGATTCTGGAACGTGTTGCCGCCCAGATCGCCCACATCCGTGCCGCCAGAGATGCACTTCGACCATGTGTAGTTCGTCAGCACCGTAAAGTTATGCGCAAACCGGTGCTGCGCCGTCACGAGCAATCCGTGAAACACGCTGCTCGACCCGTCGTACATGTAGCTCACTTCCGAGTAGTATGCGCCGGTTGTTGGATTGGCCAACGCCGTTACACGTCTTTGATTGGTGTTGCCCGTGGTTGAACAGGCAGAACCCACACCGCCGGAGGGCGCAACCGTCAATGCTCCGCAGCTCCCGGGGCCGGTCCACGTGCCTGGGATATACGTCGCAGGGTTCTCTTCGTTCCCCGATGGAATATGGACAACGTGGTTCCCAAGATAGCCGATCGTAACCTCCCAGCTCGGGCCTAATTGCTTTTCCAAAGTCAGGTTCCAGGTCTGCGTGTAGCTCGGCTTCATGTTTACAGGGAAAACAAAATACGAAGCCGCTGTCGGAAAAAGAGCGCTTGTGTGGCTGGGTGGAAACGGCTGAGGGAAAGGATTGCCTCCGGGGTAGCCGGTGAACGGTTCAGAGAGATCGCCGGCGGGAGGAAAGATCGTGATCGCGTCGCCATAGGGCGCATTGTTCTCAAACCGATCTTCCATGTAGATAATCGGCTGTGAAAATCCAAACGTGTAAGAAGCACGAACACTCTCCTGCCCCTTTCCGCGCGGATCCCACGCTATACCGAAACGCGGCTCAAAGTGATCCCAGTGATTGTTGATGTATCCCTTCGGGATTCCCGGGTCGCCCACAAAGAGCAGCCCCGGAGGCGCAGACTTGAACACGGTCGAAGTGGTCCCCGCCATGAACGCCGACATCGAGAAGCTGTCGCCGCGTCCTGCCGTCTCCACTTCAGGCAAGTCCGACTCCCAGCGCACACCGGCATTCACCGTCAGGCGCGGAGTCACCTGGAAACTGTCTTGCCCGTAGAGCGCAAAAATATTCTTCGCGAACGTGCTTCCCGTGTTGTTGCCCTGATACAAGCTGTAAAGATCGCCCAATAGAAAGTCTGCCATGGCGTCGCCGGTGAACGAACCATTGAACGTGAATTGCCCGTTGGCATTATTCGTGCCTTGCAGGTTCATGTGGTTGTGTTCGTAGTTGGCGCCAAAAGCTAAGTGATGCTTTCCGCGAGTCCAGAAAACATCGTCCACCGCGTTTTCCGAGTTCGTCGTCACTTTGTAGCTCTCGCAAGTTCCGCAGGACAAAGTGAAGTCGCCAGAAACCGCCATGTAGATGTAATTCGGCACCGGCGTGCTCACGTCGATTCCCACCGTTGCAGGATTAATTAGGCTCGAAACCTGGCCGCGATTGATGAAGCTGCGCGTTCCGCCAAGGTGAAATGAGTTCACCAGGTTCGAACTGATGGAGTAGGTATGGCCCAGCGTCAACGATTGCTCCTGGTCATTGAGCTGGGGGTTTGCGGTGTTGAGCAGATTATTGCTGAAGAATCCTTGCTGGAAATAATGTGTCAGGTAGTACCGCACAAAGAGCGTCTGCTTCTCACTCTTGTTCCAGTCCACTCGACCAATGTATTGGTTTTCCGTGTTCGGATTGGGGGGACCGAAGAACAACGCGCCATTTGAGGCAGTGGCAAGCGGAAGATATTGCGTGACCAGTTGAACTGCCGACTGATTGTAGTCGGCGGGATTGATCATGTTTCCAACAAACGGCGCCTTCAAAGTCTTGGTTCCTTCGAATGCGGTCCAGTCACCGTCCAGTACTGCTTGCGTCGGCAGAACATACTTCGTGTTGTTCGACTGCTGGTGGACGATCGTGCCCTGGTATCCGCCAAAGAAGAACAACTTGTTCCTGACGATTGGCCCGCCGATCACGCCGCCAAACTGATTGCGCTTCAGTGTGTCCTTGTTCGAAAAATAGCTCGTTGCATTGAAGAAGTTGTTCCGCAGGAAGTCGAAGGCATCGCCGTGAAAGGCGTTGGCTCCAGTGCGCGTAACCACATTCACGACTGCGCCGGGATGAAAGCCATATTGAGCTGCGAGACCCGAAGTCTGCACGCTAAACTCCTGCAGCGCATCGGGAAATGGAAATGGCAGGTTCACATTCGAGAATGAGTCGGTATTGTCGGCGCCATCCATAAGATACTCAGTCTGCGTGCCTTGGCTCCCGGCAACCGACAGCGTAACTTCACTTGGATAATTCTTGCTGCCCACGTTGTCGCCGCTTGGAGCCGTCGTCGCCGCGCCGCTCAGCAGAATCAAGCTTGTCGCCTGCCTGCCGTTCAGAGGCAGATCAACCACGCGCTGGGCATCGATCACCTGCGACACGGATTGATCTTCGGTCTGAACCATCGATGCCTGGGCGTCCACCTCAACCGTCTGCGTGGACGCGCCGACTTTCAGGGCCACCGGAATATTCAGATTGTTGCCAACCTGGATCACAATTCCTGATTGACGGTATGGACTGAATCCACTCTTCGCCACGTCCAGTTGGTACGGACCCACGGGCAGGTTCGGAATATTGAATCCCCCATCAGAACCGCTTACCACCACGCGAGTCAGTCCGGAATCCGTTTGCGTGGCAGTTACAGTCGCCCCAGGAACCAGCGATCCGTTCGTATCCGTCACAATTCCTTGAATTTGGCCTCCGCCAATGGACTGAGCTTGAAGGGGCAATTGCAAAAATGCCAAAAGAAACGCGAGCACAAGTACAGGAACACATTGAGTTCCTTTGAAACATACTATGTATTTCACTGCTGTATTGAGCCGGCCTCGGGGAAAAGAAAGCATAGGCGACCTCCAATTCTTTGGTGCGCGAAGTATATACAGTCAGGAATCATGGTTGTCAAACCGGAAATCTTTTCAACTTCGAGTACGGTGAATCTCCTGGGACTTGCTCAATCTGTAGCCATTGAACCTCGTCCCGATTTCCTGACTGAGTCAACCCTGCACCCCGTCCACGGCCCCGATTCCCCGTTTTCTTGCCGTCGCGCCCCGGGTTCAATTCGATAAAACATCTAGGAGGCCCCCCAGCGCAAATCCTTCAGCCCCTTGAGTGAATCGATTTGTCAAAATTACGCTCCGAGGGCTAGAGTCATTGTCTGGTACCTAAACGCGAAGGATCGCCCGAGAAACTTCATGGGTTGAAGAAAAGTGAAAGGGTAATTCCCGCATACACGTCCTTTCCTATACCATGACGAGACTCATCGCTCATTGGACGTCTGACTTCGCTCACTGCAACCAGGAAAACGATGCCCGGCAAAATTAGCCCCATCTCAACTCGATGGTTCGTCTGCGGGCTTCTCTTCTTGGTCACGACAGTCAACTACATTGACCGCTCTGCCCTCGGTCTGGTCGAACCAGTTCTCAAACGTCTCCTCGGGGGAGACCTGGATCCGAGCTTCTACAACAGGCAATACAGCCATATCGTCACCTGCTTCATCGTGGCCTACGGGCTCGGCTTTCTTGTCATGGGACGTGTAGTCGATCGCATCGGCGCGCGGCGGGGACTCGCTGTCTCAATCGCAATATGGGCCCTGGCATCCATCAGTCACGCTTTCGCCCGCACGGCGCCAGAGTTCGGACTGGCTCGCTTCGCTCTGGGCCTCGGTGAGTCTGGCAACTTCCCCGCCGCGCTCAAAGCTACAGCTGACTGGTTTCCGCCCCAGGAACGTGCCCTGGCCACAGGCATCTTCAATTCTGGAACCAGCGCCGCATCGTTGATCGCCCCCATCCTCGTTCCCTGGGTTGCCTTCCGCTTCGGCTGGCAGGCAGCCTTCTTCGTCACTGGCGGATTGAGCCTGCTTTGGCTCGCAGGATGGCTTCTGTTCCCCTATCAGCGCCTTTTGCGGGCTCAATGGAATGCTGCGATCCCCGTCACCGAAAAGCAATCGACGCCCCGCGCGTCTTTCCGATCATTGCTTTCCACGCGCGCGACTTGGGCCTTCGCTTGTTCCAAAGCCCTTACCGATCCGGTTTGGTGGTTTTATCTATTCTGGTTGCCGAAGTACTTTCACGAGCGGTTCCTGGTCGACATGAATCGCCTTGGCCTTCCCCTCATCCTCGTGTACGTTGGGGCAACAGTGGGAAGCATCGCGGGAGGCTGGCTCTCCGCCGCGGTCATGCGCCGCGGATTTCCCCTGCGCTCCGCGAGACGATTCGCAATGTTGGTCTGCGCGCTCGGCTCGCTTGCCGTTGTCGGCGTACCGTTTGCCCATTCCATCGGCCAGGCGATTTGTCTGCTCTGTCTTGCAACCGCCTCTCATCAGGGCTGGTCGTCCAACCTTCTCTCGACTCCCTCGGATACGTTTCCGTCCGCCTCGGTCGGCACGGTGGTCGGAATTGGCGGCGCGGTAGGATCTATCGGGAGCGCAGCTTTCACAACGCTGGTCGGGATCCTCTGGTCCCGTCACCCGCTTGCATTGTTCCTAATCGCAGGATTCGTTTACCTTGCCGCACTCTTCATCTTCCAAATCGGCCTGGGCTCCGTTCCACTGGACCCCAACGACCCAGTGGACACTCCCGCCTGACAGCACAACGAACGTTCTTGGACTTTGCGCGAAAAAGGTCCACTTCGGACCTCTCGCTAGTGTTCATCGGTTTCAGAGGATCCCGTGCGAAAGAGTGCCTTGTGCAGAACCAGGGCAGCGGCGCCACGAATGCGTGCAGTATCTCCATCCACCGCCGCCACAACACGAGGAATGCGCGAAGTGAATGACCGCGCAATAAGCTGACTCTCGAGAATCGGCCAGATACGCGGCCAGAGCACCGTACAATCTCCCACAATAATGATGACCTCCGGGGAAAGGCCCGCAACCAACATGCACAGTCCCCGCGCAAGGTACCCCGCCATCTTATCGATGGATCGAAGTGCGCGAATATCCCCGGCCACCGCAAGGTCCAGCAATTGCTGAAATGAAGAAAGCTTGCTTTCCGGTACGAGTTCCTGGTAGTAGCGCAGCCCCGCACGGTTCGAAGCAAATGTTTCCCAACAACCTACGTTGCCGCATCCACACAGCGGACCCGTTTCGGCGAAGGGCATATGCCCAAATTCGCCGGCCATATCACCGCCGCCCCGCACCAGCTTCCCGTCCAGCAGCAACCCGGTCCCAAGCCCATCGGAAACAGAAACAGCAATGACATTGGCGACATTCCCAAAATCCCCAAACCAGCGTTCGGCAAACAAGCTGGCATTCGCCGCATTCTCCATCTCGATGGGACCACGCAGTTTTTTCTTCAGTTCGTTATAAACGTCGATCTGGTTCCACGGTGCGTTGGGCGAAAAAAGGAGCCGATGCGTTTTCTGATCCACCCGCCCCGAAACACTCACTCCCACCCCGTTGAAAGTACGGTCGCGCAACGAAGCTTTGAGCTTCTGCGCGGCTCGAATCACATCGGAAAGCGCTGCTTTCGGTTTTGTCCGCGGGTTGCTCTGCGCAGAAAATGCCACGGTTTCTCGACCCAGAATTTTTCCGTTGATATCGACAACAGCCAGATTGGCTTCTGCCGGCCGCAAATCAATCGCCAGCGTTGCATGCTTGTCATTCAGCATCACGTACGTCGGGCGCCGCCCCCGCGGCAACCGGCCCAACTCGCCCGTCAGAACCCATCCCTCTTCGATGAGTTGGCCAACGATCACTGAAACCGTGCTCGCCTGCAAACCCGTGTTGCGAGCTAGGTCCGCGCGGCTTACCGGCTGATTCGCATGAATGGTGTTGAGGATAATATTTCGATTGATCTCGCGAGCCGTCTCGCTCGAGGCTACCCCGCGGCTGGATCGTGTCTGCTTGCTCGTCACTCTGCTTCCTGCTGCCTCAATCTTGGCCGGTCTCCGCTCGAAACCGGCGCCCACGCTCGGACGCGAGTCGCTCAGGCGCCCCTACAGCCCAACCACGGCTCCCGAGCTCAAGTTTCATCAGGCCTTTCGATGGGATAACACTACACGAAGGCCCCTTGAGCCACAAAGACCCTCACCTCCGCTACAGAAACACTCAGCCGCTTCATCGAGCCAGATTGAGAATCGCTCCGGGAATCTTGTGAAGAGGAATCACCTTCTCTGCACCGCCCAGTCGTATCGCTTCCTTCGGCATTCCGAAAACAACACACGTTGACTCATCTTCTGCAATCGTTGCGGCACCAGCCTGCTTCATCTCCAACATGCCACGGGCGCCATCGTCTCCCATCCCCGTAAGAATGACACCAATTGAGTTGCTCCCCGCGTAGCGGGCCGCCGAGCGAAAAAGTACATCCACCGAAGGACGATGCCGGCACACCAACGGCCCTTCCCTCACTTCCACGTAATACCGCGCACCGCTTCGCTTCAGCAGCAGATGATGATTTCCCGGAGCAATCAGCGCCCGGCCTCGTAGAACCGTGTCATTCGTCTCCGCCTCCTTCACCGTGATGGCGCAAAGCCCGTCGAGCCTGTTCGCGAAGGCTCTCGTAAACAGCTCCGGCATATGCTGCACAATTGCGATACCCGGCACATCCGGAGGAAACGCTTCAAGCAGCGCTTTCAATGCTTCCGTCCCGCCCGTGGAAGCCCCAATTACGACGACCTTCTCCGTAGTCTCCACCATCGCTCGCGTCGACGGAGCAAGAATTGCATCGGCCGTCAGTTTCGGTTGCACCATGTGCTTCGTGCACGTCGCGAGTCGACTCGCGGCGGCTGCAGCTTTCACTGCATTGCAGATTTCTACCCGCGAGTCCTCTAGAAACTGCTTGGTCCCCAGCCGCGGCTTCGTAATGATCTCAACGGCTCCATACTCCAGAGCTCTTAATGTGCTTTGCGCATTCTCCTCGGCCAAACTCGAACAAATGACCACTGGAATCGGATGTTGGCTCATAAGCTGTTTCAGAAACGTCAGCCCATCCATGCGGGGCATCTCGATATCGAGCGTGATCACGTCCGGCGTTTCGTCCCGTATCCGCTCCGAAGCGACATACGGATCCCCGGCGGTTGCAATAACCTCGATCTCCGCATCGCTGGAAAGAAGATTGGAGAGAGTCTGCCGCACGACCGCGGAATCATCGACAATCAGTACGCGAATCATTTTTGCTCCTCTGCCTTCGCATCGCTCGGCAGCCTTTTTTCAACCCTTCAATCTCCGAATCAGCACTTCCCCGGTAACAGTGTCGAACGTCAAGTGCAAGCCTCTCGTCCCTCCCAGCCTCTCCGCTGCCACCACAAATCCTTCCTGGCTCAAAGCCTGGCGCGCAGCTACCGCGTTCAGATGGCCGACCGTTGGCCTGCCCGTTGCTTTGGAGAACGGCAGCACGTCGCTTCCCCCAAACACCTTCACCACAACGTGGGGCCGCTCAACGCCCTTCGCGTCGAGAATTCGGCCGACCTCGCGGATCGCGGAGTCCACGAATCGGCCGTCGCTGCCTGAACTCCCTTCGTCTGTGCCTCTCGATGTCTGACACGGCAGCATCGGGTGACAGAGCGCGGCGATTCCCTTTCCGGTCGCCTGAAACGTGATGCCCACGCAGGAACCAAGAACGGTCTGCAGAATCGATGGCTCCTCCGTGAGCACCATGTCGCCCGGCTGCACATAAATTGGGCGAGGCGGCATCCTACGCGTCGTCGCCGGCTTTTCTGTAGAGCGATGGACCCACAGGCTTCAGCGGCAAACGCATTGTGTGCAGCGTCTCCGCGTGGCCCACAAACAGATATCCTCCCCCGATCAGGCAGCCCGCCAACTTCCGCAAAATCTTCTCCTGCGTCTCTCGGTTGAAATAAATGATGACATTCCGACAGAAAATGACATCCGCACTTTCCGCCAGGCGATAGTCGTCGTCCATGAAATTCAAATAACGGAACTCCACCAACCTGCGTATTTCCGGAACCACTCGCACTTGCCGCATCTTTGCGTCCCGGCCGCGCAGAAAATATCTGCGCCGCAAGACCGCCGGCACTGGCTCCGCGACTTCCTCTGCATAGATACCCAGCCGCGCTTTCTCCAACACCACCGTCGAAATATCCGAGGCAATAATTCTGAAGCGGAATCCGGGATGATTCTGCGCATATTCGCTCAGTAACATCGCTAATGTGTAGGGTTCCTCTCCGGTGGAACAGCCCGCGCTCCACACCACCAGCGCCCGACCCGCAGCAACTCGCCGCATCAAGTCCGGCAGCGCTGTCGCAATCAAATACTCGAAGTGCTTTGGCTCTCGAAAGAAATCGGTCTTGTTCGTCGTCACAACATCGATCAGATGAACCAGCTCTCTCGTGCGCCCTTGCTGTCCAAACAGGTATTCGCAATAGTCGCTGTAGGAATCGAGATCAAGCGCCTTCAACCGGCGCTTGATCCGTATCTCCAGCATGGTTCCTCGATCGGGCCCCAAATGGATGCCGGCTTCAGCATGAATCAGAGTACACAGCCTTCCATAGTCGCTTCTCGAAATCCCTTCCTGATCCCCTTCCATCATTTTCAAACCATGCACAGCGTGTGCTTCGCCGTTCCTTTCACGCGGCAACTTCAGCCACCGGCCTTCCCATTTCATGCGTCTGCGCCATCGCCAGGTCTTCCACAGAGAACACCTGATCGATATCGAGAATCATGATGAACTGGGTATCCCGTTTGCCCATGCCCTTGATGAATTCAGTTTGAATCTGCGTACCGATGCGTGGCGCCGGCTGAATCTGGTCAGGCTCCAGATCGATTACCTCTTCGACCGAATCTGCCAGCGCGCCAAGGACGGTGGTCTCGCCCTCCAGCACCACCTCCACCACCACGATGCAGGTATTCCGCGTACTCTCCGTCTTCGACATCTCAAAGCACAGGCGCAGATCCACGACCGGCACCACGCTGCCGCGTAGGTTGATCACGCCGGCCATGAAATCGGGCGTCCGCGGGATTGCCGTAATGGCAGTCAGGTCCAGCACCTCGCGCACTTTCGCAACGTCCGTTGCAAATATTTCGTTGCCCAGCTTGAACGTCAGATACTGCCGCGTCTCCGTGATTTCATTTACGCTCATTGTTTCCTTCCTTCCCCATTTCTAGAGACACGAAACGCGGGCTACTTCTGCTACCCGCGTTCCTTCGGTCAGTAACGCTCAAACTCTGCATCCAGTTCGTCCTGCCGGTCGGCCAGCTTCAGATGGACACCTGGCTTAACTTTTGTCTTGGCCACGACTGAACTCGCACCCTTGTGTCCCCCCAATCCAATCCCCGCCTTTGTCTCAGAATGAGCAGGCCGGGCCACCGCGTGCGTGCGCTTGGGCCCGGAGTCTTCCTCTCTCGTCTTGAAAAACGCTAGCGCCCCTACCAGTTGTTCCGATTGTCCGGTCAATTCTTCCGTTGTCGACGCCATCTCTTCCGATGCGGATGCATTCTGCTGGATGACTTGCTCCAGTTGCTGCAAAGCCTTGTTGATCTGCTCGGCCCCTGTGTCCTGCTCCTTGCTCGCCGCCGAAATTTCCTGCACCAGTTCTGCCGTGCGCTGAATATCCGGTACAAGCTTCTCCAGCATTTCGCCCGACTTTTCTGAGACCCGGAGGGTTGTCGCCGACAGCTGATTGATCTCTCCCGCAGCCTTCTGGCTCCGCTCCGCCAGTTTCCTCACTTCCGCTGCCACCACGGCAAAACCTTTGCCATGCTCGCCGGCGCGGGCCGCTTCGATCGCCGCGTTCAGTGCAAGAAGGTTGGTCTGCCGGGCAATCTCTTCAATGATCGAGATTTTGTTGGCAATCTCTTTCATCGCTGAAACGGCTTCCAGAACACTCTTCCCGCTTTCCTGTGCGTCGCGCGCCGACTTGTTGGCGATCTTGTCGGTTTGCTGTGCGTTGTCTGCGTTCTGCTTGATGTTCGAAACCATCTCCTCCATCGAAGAAGATGCCTCCTCCGCCGCGGCGGCTTGCGAACTCGCGCCTTTCGAAACCTGGATCGACGCTGTCGATATCGACTGGCTGGCCGCCGCCACCTCCCCTGCAATCGACCGAATGTCCGTCACCGTTTGCGTCAAGCCAGCCACCATGGCTGACAACGCCTGCATCAGCTTGTCTTCCGAAGAACGCTCGCGAATCGAAACAGTCAAATCGCCATTGGCAATCTTTTCCGCTGCCAAGGTCACTTCGTTCATCGCCGCAATCAGCGAATTGAGATTGTTCTTGATCGCGTTGAAATCGCCTCTGTATTCGTCGCTGATTTGCGCCGGAATCTCGCCCTTACTGATCATCTCCACATATCGGGCTGAAACATTTAACGGCCCGATCACTGCATCCAGGGTGTTGTTGATTCCCTCGACAATCTTGCGGAAGCCGCCCTGGTGTCTGGCAGCATCCGCGCGGGTCGCAAGCCGCCCCTCCACCGCAGCCTGAATCAAGCCATCGGTATCCGCAATCAGGCTCTTCAGATTTTCGCGAACTTGTTCGATCGTGTCGTTGATAAACGCTTTCTTCCCCGGGAACCTCTCCAAAGGGGCGCCAAAATTTCCCTTGCCAAACTCCGCCACACAGGCCATCGCCTTTTTCTTTACCGATATGTGGCCCGCAACCATGTCGTTTACCCCTTGCGCCATCGTCCGGTACGCGCCTTCGAACTTGTCCGCAGCTATGACAACGTCAATGTCCCCCTTGTTGTGCTCCTCCGACATGCGCTTCATCTCCGCGATGAACCCGCTGAGCGCATCGATACAGCTGTTCAAGCCATCCTTGATCGCATTGAAGTCGCCTTTGTAGTTATCCGTAATGCGCGACGGAATCTCGCCATGTCCGATCCGCTCCACATAGCTTGAAGCGACCTCGATCGGCGCCACGAGAGCATCCATCATCGCGTTCACGCCACGCACCACATTGGCAAAATCTCCGGGAACTCTTTCCGGATGGCCTCGATCTGCCAGATTTCCTTCCATCACATCATGAGTCAGTCGTTGAAACATCCCAATCAGCGTTTGCATCGTACCCGCGACGCTGTTGACCGCAATCTTCATCTTTTCGTGATCGCCGTTGTAGCTTGCGGTGATCGTCTCATCAATCTTTCCATCAGCAATCTGCGCCAGTATGCGGTTCCCTTCCGCAATCGGCAGCAGAATCGCATTCAGCATCTCGTTGATGCCCTCCATCATTTCGCGATGCATCCCGGTGAATTGATTCGCGTGCCCGCGCTCAGTCAGGCGTCCTTCCTTCGACGCCTCGACGAGCCGCAGGATTTCCTGCGAAAGCAGTCTCGCTTCGTCCCTTTGCAACCCATCGTCTAGGTGCGCCATCGCCCCGCTTCCGTTCGCCTTGTGCGTCTTCGCATGCGTCGTCCGGCTTGGTGTCTCCATCACTGTTGCCATTTCTTCCGACCTTTCTCCACCCTGCTGTGTTGTCTTGTCCGCCGCGCCGCCGCGAGCTGTCAGCGCGCATCGAAATCCTGAGATCTCGATCCGGTCGATCCTTGTGCCTGCAATCGGCCCGCGGACTTTAAACTCGCTTTCCTTGCATTGCTTCCGGTCGCCGCGTTGCTTCGTACGGCCTCTCCCTGTCCGGGCAGCTTGGATGGCCCCGCGAGCGATCCACAAGGGAACGCACTGCCTCTTGGATCAATCGCTCAGGATCGAGGATCAGCGCGACCGTCCCATTTCCCAGGATGGTTGCTCCCGACACAACCTGCACGTGCCGGTAAACATGGCCAAGACCCTTAATCACCGCCTGGCAATCTCCCAGGACCTTGTCGACGACCAGCCCAAACCGTCCAGCCTCGGTTTCAACCACCATGATCTGTTCCAATTCCGGAGCGCTTGTGCGCAGCTGGAAATATTCACGTAGCCGTATATAAGGCAAGATCTCGCCTCGCACGACGATGAGGTGCTTACCGTTAGCGCGCTCAATCTCTTCGCGCGTCAGCTCAATGCACTCCAGGGTGTTTCCTAGCGGAACCACGAAGCTTGCCGACCCGATCCGCACTAGGAGTCCGTCGATAATCGCCATCGTCAACGGCAGACGTAAAGTCACACTTGTGCCTTCACCTTTCCGGCTCATCACTTCAATCGTGCCGCGCAGGCTCTCGACACTCCGGCGCACCACATCGAGACCTACGCCGCGCCCCGAGATGTCGGTCACGGTCTCGGCGGTCGAGAACCCGGGCTCAAACAACAGCGCATAAATCTCGGCCTCGGTCAGAGCTTCCTCCGGCCGCAGCAGCCCTCGCTTTGTTGCCTGCCGTCGGACCGCATCCGGGTCGATACCCACACCGTCATCGGAGACTTCCACCAGCACCACTGCGCCCGAGTGCCGTGCTGCCAGCTTGATCGTCGCAACCGGCCGCTTCCCCAGAGCCTTCCGCTCGGTCTCGAATTCAACCCCGTGATCCATGCTGTTGCGGATCAGGTGCAGGAGCGGATCGCTCAGGCGCTCGACAACTGTCTTGTCCAGTTCCGTCTCGGCGCCTTCGAAGATTAGGTCCACCTTCTTGCCGAGGTCATGCGCCAGGTCGTGCACCAGCCGGCGGAATCGCTCAAACGTTCCCCGAATCGGAATCATCCGCAGCGCCATCGACTTTTCGCGCAACGCGGTGGTCAGGCGTTCAATCTGCTCGGTGACTTCACTCAAATCCGCATCGTCCCGACCAGAAGCGACTTCGCTCAGCCGAGCCTGCACCGTCACAATCTCCCCGACCAGGTCCACAAACTGGTCGAGCTTCGCTGCCGGAACTCGCAGACTCGACGCCATTGTCTGACTCTCGCGGCTCGCGCCCCGATCCTTTTCGGGGAGGCGGCGCGCCAAAGTCTCCTGCTTGGCTGCGCTCTCAACCGCCGCTTCTCGTATTACTCGATCCGGTTCTCGCAACAGCTCGATATGCAATTGGCAAAGATCTTCCACAAAAATGAACACGTCGCGAATAGCCTCGGCCTCACAGCTGGAAGAAAGAACAGCTTCCCAGCTTACGTAGCAACGCTCTGGCTCCAGTTGTGCCAGCGGAGGAATCGCCTCAAAGAATGCTCGCAGAGACACCGCGCCCAAAATCCACAATTCCTTCAAGAGGAGAATTGGGTCGGAGCCGTTCAGTAGCAGGTCGGGTCCTGGCGTGAATCGAATGAGCCACCGGCGAGTCGCGTCCTGCCTGCCGCTCCCCAGACTGGGCCGTTCCACTTCCATCGCATTCTCGGCGTTGTGCTTACCCTGTGCTGAACCGCGTCCCGCAATGTTCTGCACTCGTTCCAGGATCTCTGCACGCTCACGATTCCACCTTGCCGCCGGATCTTCGCCCTCCGAAAGCATCTGCCGGATCTGGTCCAGTGCAGCCAGGGTTACATCGACGAGTTCGGCGCTCGTCTTAAGCCGTCCGCAGCGCACTTCGTCAAACGCGCTTTCCAATTCGTGCGTAAAGTCAGCAATTCCTTCAAAGCCGAACATGGCGCCGGAGCCCTTGATCGTGTGCAGTCCCCGAAAGACGCGCGCAACCAGCTCGCCATCTCCCAAACGCTCAATCAGTTCCAGAAGGGCTTGTTCCAGTTCGGCAAGAATCTCCTGCGCTTCCTCGCGAAAGGCCTGCTTGAACTGATTCGCGTCTGTATTCGCAATCGTGGTCATCCCCGTCCGCCTGCCCCTCGCGCCGCGGCAAACCAAACCCCTCCCATGCCCACATCCTTCAGCGTTTGAAGAACCTCTTCGCGGGGCCCGGCCAGGAGTTCCAGGCTCGTTCCGGTCCGTTGCGCTTCCTGCTGAAGCGCATACAGGAGTTGAATGCAGGTGATGTCCAGGTACGTCATTGCCTCCATATCCACGCCGATTCTCTTGCCCGAATGCAACACTTCCAGGAGCAGTTTCTTCAATTGCGACGATTCGCAGGCATCCATCGCGCCCACCAGCTTCAGTACCTCAACCTCTTCTGACTTTTGCAGCACGACTCCCACAATCGACTCCAAACGTTCCCACAAGCTGCGCGCCGGTCCTTTTGCGCCCGCACCTTGTTCATCGGCGAAAATCAACGGACCACGACGAAGAAATGAAGGCGATCAAGTGGGAAACGACGAGAGTGGATGACGAACAACAAGCGTGACCGTCGTCGAGCATCTTTCTTAGAAGAGTTCAATCGCCGGACGGCTGTGGTCTGCGATCGATGCGCCGCCGGCAACTGTCAGATGCGTGATCGTCTGGCTGGCCATACGGTACCGCTTCAGATGTTCGGCAAGCAGTTGCGCAAATCCCTGCTCCATTGCGCCTTCCCAGCGCTTGTCCTCGATCTTTGCAGCCAGCGCCTTCAGGTGATCGCGCACTTCCAGAATTGCTTCCTGTGCATGTTCCATGCGCTGCCGCATCACATCCTGAAATTGAATGTGACCGAGAGTCTGTCCCAGCCGCTCGACGCTTTCCGAATAGCTCGAATCCACTTCCGACAGAACACTCAGCAAAACCCCGCTGTTTCGGCTGAATTCCTGCTGCATTTCGCTCAGGCCTTCCATCAGATTTTGTATCTGGGAGTGTTCCGCATGTTCGTCCAGGGAACGCTTCGCCGCCGCCGTCTCTGCGTCAACCTTGGCGCATGTCGCCTTGATCTTTGCTGAGATCTCGCTCGCTGCATTCTTTGTCCGCACAGAAAGGCTTCTCACTTCGTTGGCCACGACCACAAAACCCCGCCCCGCGCTGCCCGCCCGTGCCGCCTCCAACTCCGCGTTCAAGGCGAGCAAGCTTGTCTGTTGCGCAATGGATGTGATCACCTTGATCAGCGGCGTCAACGCGCTCACCTCGACGGCCAACATCTCCATGTGTCTGTAGCTGGCCGTCAATTCCAGCCCCTGCCGAGTCAACTGCTCCCGCAATTTTTCAATCATTGCCCGGCTGACTTCGACGTGCTGGTCGGTATTCTCGGTCAACGCCCGGCTGCTCCGCAGAGATTGCCCGATCGCATCGCGCTTTTCCTGCGCATGCTTGATCAGCAGGTCGAGTTGCTCGATTGCACGCGTCACTTCCCGCTCTGACTCCACAAGGGAATCGCCAATCTGGCCATGCACAACATCCAGAAACGGCTTTGAATCCGTCAGATCGTTTCGCAGCACCTTGCACTTTTCCAGCACCTGCGAAACCTGCTGGAAGTTGAGATGACCGAACGCCCACATGTCCGCCACGGCCCGCCGCGCGGAATTCCAGTGCCAGCGCTTGAATAAGAGTCCCGGCACAACAAGAAAGATCAAAACGGTTTCAGCCAGCCTCCACAACTCGCCTGCTTGGTTCAGTCCCAGCACCTGCACCGTTGCCACGCAGAACATCCCCAGAAACAACCCGCGCAGCCCCGACTCCCTCAAGAGCCTGTTGCGGATTTGCCGCAGCCTGAAGTTGCGATCCTGACCGTTCTGCACCAGGCTTCGCTCCGCGGCGGGCGTCATCGCGCTCTGGGTTTCCTCGCGCGCAGTCCTCATCGTGGCGCTCCCGGCAGGACCTTGCGGATCACGGCAAGCAGGTCGTTTCCTGAAAGTGGCTTCACCAGCCAACCCGTCGCGCCTGCCTTCTTCCCTTCATCGCGCTTGGTCGATTCACTCTCCGTCGTCAGCGTCAAGATGGGTACAAAGCGCAACGCAGGCATCGATCGCACACTGCGAATCAATTCCATCCCACCCATCACCGGCATGTTGACGTCCGTCAGAATCAGATGGGGCTTGAGGCCGGCGTTCAACTTGTCCAGCGCCGCCTTGCCGTTGCTCGCCGTCTCCACGGCGAAACCGCTCATCGTCAGTGTCGTTTTCAGGCTGAGCACCATCGTGCTCGAGTCATCCACCACCAGAATGGTCAAAGCCATGCCTGCACTCCATTGCCCGACGCCGCTCTGCCGCGCATCCACTTGCGTTCGCCCAAACGGCACTCCGCAACCCGGCCCCGACGCACAGCCGAGCCGCTGCGGTGACGCCAGGCAGTCTAGGCGTTTCATCGGCCAAACCTGCCTTAAAGTTCAACCACTGCACCAACTACCCGGCAATGGCAAAATAATCTGGTAACTAATCCTTTAGTTGATCGTCTATATTGGTGACAGGAGTACTGATCCAGTTTTTGGCCCTTGAATTCAACAACATAGCGATGCCGCCAAAGAAATCCAACACGCTTACCGAAGCCGAACTCCGGCTCATGAGGATCTTATGGACCCGCGGCGAATCCTCTGTGACCGATCTGGTGGCTGACCTGCCCGCAGGCGAGTCCCTTGCCTACAATTCCGTACTCACCACCATCCGCATCCTCGAGCAGAAGGGCTACGTCGAACATCGCCAGGAAGGCCGCGCGTTTCTCTACACACCCTGTATCGGTGAGCCCGAAGCCAGCCGCTCCGAGGTCCGCCATATCCTTAACCGCTTCTTTGGCAATTCCCGCGAACGACTTCTGCTGTCGCTCCTGGGAGACGAAGAACTCACGGCAGAAGAGTTGATGCGCCTCAAAGACGCCATCGCCGCCACAGCGCCCGATGCGCAAGGGGAGATCTGAAACATGCTTCCCGCTGCAGCACTCCACTCTTTTTCTTTCACGGCCTCCGGCCTGTTTCATATCTTTGCCCAGATCGCCGCGCCCCTTGCTGTTGCTTCGCTTTGGCAAGGAACCGCCTTCGCCGCCGCTCTTGCTCTTTGCTTTCGAGTCGCACCTCGCATCACCGCTGCACAACGCTTTGCGGTCTGGTTCGCCGGATTTGGCGTTCTGGCCGCTCTTCCGTTTCTTCCAGCGCTCGCTCTGCGATTCGCAATCAACTCCACAGCAACCTCAACAGGACTGGGCACAGCTTCACCGCACGCTTGGCTCGAACTCGATTTGCATTGGTCGCTCTTGATCGCTGCGCTTTGGCTTGCAGCCTCCACGTATCGCGCTGCCGATCTTCTCTTCCACGCCGTCCGCATTCGCACTCTTTGGCACAGCGCCTCACTCGTCGATGCTCCGGCGGAGCTCACCCTCGCCGCCTCCCGGCAATTCGATGTTTGCTCAACCCAATTGCTCGATCGACCCAGCGTCATCGGCTTCTTCGCCCCTCGCATCCTTATTCCCCACTGGCTCGTCGCGCGGCTCACCTCCGGTGAACTCCGCCAAATCGTCCTTCATGAGGCGGAGCATTTGCGGCGCCGCGACGACTGGACCAACCTCCTCCAGAAGCTGTGTTTGGTCGTCTTTCCGTTGAATCCGGCGCTCTGGTGGATCGATCGTCGCCTCGCAAAAGAGCGCGAGATGGCTTGCGACGAGGGTGTTGTCCGCATCACGCGTGCGCCCCGCGCCTACGCCGCCTGCCTTGCCAGCCTCGCTGAACGAGGCCTGAATCACCGTCAGACAGCCCTGTCACTGGGAGCATGGCAGCGCCGTTCCGAATTGGTGGTCCGTGTTCAGAGCCTGCTCCGCTCGCGCCCCACGCTGAACCCTCTCGCCGCACGCGCCGTCCTGGCCACAGTTGCCATTGGTTTGCTCGGCGTCACCTTCGAACTCGCACGCTGCCCGCAATTGGTCGGCTTCGCTTCAACCCCTTCGCCCAGTTCCACCGCGGCTCTCGCTTCTCTTCCCGCGCCGGCAGGCCCCATCGACGCGGTCTATACCGCTGCACCGGCACGTCCAGCGGCGCTCGCGCATTTCCGCGCCATCTCAGCCGTCGCCCAGCTTCCGGTAACCAATACTCGTCAGCCATTGGGCAGGCGCCCTGGCGAACATCGAACGATCGCGCATCCTTCGACACCCGCAATCGCGCCGCCGCAATCCGTGCGCACCGAAAACCTCCTCGCCCGCTCCGCACCCGCACCTGCTTCGCACGATGCGGAGCAGTGGATCGTTTTCACCGAATGGGAACAGGTGGAAACCGCACCCTCACATTCGCAGGCCATCGCCGATTACGACACAAGGCAACCCGCCGACGCTGCTGGCCAAGCCGGCACATCGAGCGCATCACCGCAACAACCTCTGCCGACCCGAAGCACACGAGTGACCCGCCTCATCTTCCACGTCGTGCCTTCAAGTTCAAACCAGCCCACGGCGATTCCCTTCGCCAACGGCTGGATCGTGATCCAACTTTAACCATGAATCTCACCCTTGGAGAGAACAACCATGTCTGCATTAACTAATTCATTAATTGCAACCGCTCGCAAATTCTCTTTGCCCGCCGTTGCCGTCGCCGCGCTCGTCGCGTCCGGCGCTTTCTTCGTCAATCACAACTCTGTCCATGCTGCCTCCAGTTCCGGATCGCCACTCGACGACAACAGTGTCTCTTCGCTGGTCTCGCTCGATAACGCTGTCGAAGCGGTCGCGGCGCGCGTCACACCCGCAGTCGTCAATGTCTCCGTCACCTCGCGCGGTTCGCAGGAAGCAGACGAAGACGGCGGCCAAAGCTCCGGCATCAATCCCCAGGATCTGCCCCCCGCCTTCCGCCAGTTCTTCGGATTCGGAAACGGCCAGGGCGGTCAGGCGCAGAGGATGCCCCAGCAATCGCAAATTGAACATGGCATCGGGAGCGGCGTCATTCTCACGCCCGATGGCTACATCCTTACCAACAATCACGTCGTCGATGGCGCAATGAAAGTGAATGTCACCCTCAATGACCGCCGCGTCTTCACGGCCAAAGTTGTGGGTTCCGACAAGCTCAACGATCTCGCGGTCATCAAAGTTGACGCCAGGAACCTGCCCACCATCGCTTGGGGTGACTCCAGTGCTCTCCATCCCGGACAGACCGTTCTCGCTTTCGGCAGCCCCTTCGGCTACTTCCAGTTTTCTGTCACGCGCGGCATCGTCAGCGCGCTCAACCGTCCCAACCCATATTCCGACGACGCACGCAAGCCCGGCGACTTCATCCAAACCGACGCTGCCATCAATCCCGGCAACTCGGGCGGTCCGCTTGTCAACGCGCACGGCGAACTCATCGGAATCAACACCTTCATCATCACGGGCAATGGATCCTTCGCTGGCGCAGGCTTCGCCATTCCCTCGCAGATCGCGCGCGCCACTGCCGACGCCATCATCAAGACCGGATCCGTTCACCATGGCTACCTCGGCATCAGCATGAACGACGTGACGCCGGAAAATTCCACCTTCTTCAACCTGCCCGATGCTTCCGGCGCCATCGTCAGCCAGGTCACGCCCGACTCGCCCGCTGGCCATGCTGGACTCAAGCAAGGCGACGTTCTGCGTGAAATCAATGGCAAGAAGATTGTCAACGGCAGCGCATTGCAGGTCGCCGTTTCGCAAACAAATCCAGGCACAGCGATCGAGCTCGGCATTCTCCGCGAAGGCCAACCGCAGTCCATCCACTTAACCGTGGGCGAATACCACAAGGATGCTGAAGTTGCAGACAACAGCAACGGCGGTTCAACACAGAAAGGCCGTCTCGGCCTGGCTGTTGACAATCTCACGCCCGACATCCGCTCACAATTGAACCTTCCCGATCAGGTGAAAGGCGCAGCTGTAGAAAGCGTTCGCCCGGCAAGTCCGGCAGACGACGCCGGTCTCGCTCCCGGCGACGTCATCCTCGAAGTCAACCGCCACCCCGTCGAGAACGCTGAGAACTTCTCCAACCAGGTTCACTCCGTTCCTGAAGGGAAAGACATCCTGCTTCTCGTCTGGTCGCACGGCGGTACAACCTACCGCGTCGTTCACACCACCGGCGCGCGAGAGAACGGAATGTAGTCCTTTCAACCGCCATCCTTTCCGGATGAATTCTCCTGGCCTCCTGCGATTCGCTTGCAGCCAGGAGTTCCGGAAAGTAAAAGAGCCCGGAGTGCAATCTCCGGGCCTTTTCATTGCAACTCTTTCACTTCGGAAGTGGGTCCGTTTGAAATGAAGGTTACGATCTCCGCCATGGGACCATGGCGGACATGGGTTTCATCTCGAGGGCGTACGACAAGCTTCCCAATTGGCTGCAACTTGTACTCGGTATCCTCGGAATCGCGGCAATTATCTACGGCGTAGCTCGCGAAGGATGGTCTTCCTGCTCAAGGTGAACTTCAGCCCTGAACCCTGAAATTTAAACCGGCCCGCTATCCGGCATCAGCATCCAACGCCACACCCTCAAAAGAAGCGTTAAACTCAAATCCTGATGGCCCATCCGTCTTGGAATGACAGTTACGCCTCAGGACAATTGCCCTGGGATACAGGAGTGCCTGACCCTCTGCTCGTCGACTTCGTCACGTCGGGAGCCGTCAGGCCGGGCCGGGCGCTCGAAATTGGCGCCGGAACCGGTAGCAATGCAATTTGGCTGGCTGAGCGCGGCTTCGACGTGCTCGGAGTCGACATCTCGCCGCTCGCTGTCGAACAAGCCCAAGCAAAATTGGCCAGACGCACGCTCCAATGCCGCTTCGCCGCTTCCGACTTCCTGGCAGATCCAACGACAGACGGATCGTTCCACTTCGTATTCGATCGCGGATGCTTCCATGTTTTCGACGAACCAGAAGACAGACTCCGCTTCGCGGCACAAGTCGCAGCCGTCTTGGCGCCGGAGGGCTTATGGCTCAGCCTGATCGGCAGCACGGAAGGTCCGTCGAGAGAAGTCGGCCCACCCCGCCGTTCGGCGCGCGAAGTCGCGCTCGCCGTCGAGCCCGCAATGGAGATCGTTGAACTGCGCTCCGCCGAGTTCCAGGGGCTCGGTGCCAAAGCCTGGTTTTGCTTGTCGCGTCAGCGCGCTGCCGCATAAAACACTCCGGTAGTCGAGAGGCTCAACTACGCATTGGATCGGGCGAGTCGGGAGCACAAAAAAGCCCGGAGCATCGCTCCGGGCTTTTTCATTTCTGCCGTTGTTCGATCCTTACTCTGCCGCGGCTTCCACAACCTTGGTCTGCGCCATCGTCCAGTCGGGTGCGCCTACCTTGAAGCGTGCAAAGCGGCGCACAGTGATGTTCTCGCCGAGCTTGCCGACTTTTTGCGCAATCAATTCCTTGATCGAGATGGTCTGCTCTTTGATGAACGGCTGCTCCAGCAGGCAAACCTCTTCGTAGAACTTCGCCATCTTGCCGTCGACAATCTTCTCAATCACCTGCGCCGGTTTGCCAGTCGCAGCAGCCTGCGCACGATAGATTTCCTTCTCGCGCTCCAGGTCTTCGGTGGTCACGTCTTCGGGCTTCACATAGCGCGGATCGCTCGCGGCAATGTGCATCGCGATGTCCTTCAGCAGTTCCTGAAAGTCTTCAGTACGCGCCACAAAGTCGCTCTCGCAATTCACTTCGATCAGCACGCCAATCTTGCCGCCGGCGTGAATGTACGTGCCCACCGCGCCTTCATTGGTGGTGCGGGCTGCCTTCTTCTGCGCAGAAGCCATGCCGCGCTTGCGCAGCACAACAAATGCATCTTCGATATTTCCCTTGGTCTCCTGCAATGCCTTCAGGCAGTCGCCCATGGGTGCGCCGGACTTCTCGCGCAAATCCTTCACCAACTTTGCATCAATCTTCTCAGCCACAGTCGTCATCTCGTTTCCTTCTCGAATTCAGCTCTTGCCGTTCGCATGCGCTTTCTTCGCGCGAAGTGCGGTCGCCGTCCGGCCCGCACCAAAAGAAAAGCGTGGTCCAATTCTGGCGGCCACGCTCTCCTCAGTATGTGCGCCTTCTGCGCACAGATGATTAAAAGCCTTCCGCTACTTCGGCCTCTTCCAGGGCCGCTACCGCCGCAGGCGCCTTGCGAATGCCGCCGCCCAGGGCCGCTTCCAGGTCGACAACCTCTGCCGGAGCACTTTCGACCGCCGCAGCTTCCTCGGCAATCGGCTCGGGCATTGTTTCGGCAAACGCCTTTTCGCCCACCAGGTTCACTCCCTCCGCCGCTGAATCGGCGATCTTCGAGGTGAACAGGCGAATCGCACGCAGCGCGTCGTCGTTCCCGGGAATCACGTAGTCCACCACGGTCGGATCGCAGTTCGTATCGACCACTGCGACCACCGGGATGCCCAGCTTCCGCGCTTCTTTTACCGCGATCGCTTCGTTGTTCGAATCGACCACGAAAAGCGCGTCGGGCAACCGCTTCATGTTCTTGATGCCGGCCAGGTTGGCCTGGAGGTGCTTGCGCTCCCGCTCCAGCTTGATCACTTCTTTCTTGGTCAGCAGTTCGTACCGCCCATCCACGGCCATTTCATCCAGTTCCTGAAGGCGCTTTACCGACTTCTGCACCGTAACCCAGTTGGTCAGCAGCCCGCCCAGCCAGCGCTGGTTGATGTAGGGCATGCTCGCACGCGTCGCCTCTTCCGAGACCGCGTCCTGTGCCTGCCGCTTGGTGCCGACGAAGAGAATCGTCTTGCCGCTGGCGCACAGTTCGGTGACAAACTTCGACGCATCCTTGAACAGCTTCAGCGTCTTCTGCAGGTCGATGATGTAGATCCCGTTGCGCTCGCCAAAGATGTATTCCTTCATCTTCGGGTTCCAGCGCTTGGTCTGATGCCCGAAGTGAACACCCGCTTCGAGCAGCTCCTTCATTGTGATCGTGGCCAATGGGCCTCCTTCGTGGATTGCATCCGGGCTAACCTTCGTCTGGCCCGAATTAAACCCGCTCATGCGGGAGATTGAACTACCTGGCTTTTAGCCCTTCGCTTCTAGCCTCTAGCTTTGTCCCGGCGTGTCAGGCTTCGGTTTCCTTCACCTTTCAAACCGGCACGAACAAACTGGAAGCTGAAAGCTGGTAGCTAACAGCTTGAAGCGCGTTAGCGCTTCGAGAACTGGAACCTCTTGCGTGCGCCCTTCTGACCGTACTTCTTGCGCTCCTTCACACGAGCGTCGCGGGTCAGCAGGCCTTCGGACTTAAGCACCTTGCGCAGCTCCGGATTGAACACGATCAGTGCACGGGCGATGCCCATCTTCACGGCATCGGCCTGCGCGGCCACGCCGCCGGAAGAAACCGTCGTCACAACGTCAAAACTCGAAGCCAGCTCCGCAACCACGAGGGTCCGCTTGGCGGCCACACGCTGCTGTTCGGTTACGAAATATTCTTCGAACGCCTTACCGTTGACTTTCCACTCGCCCGTCCCGGGACGGAGAAAAACGCGGGCGATTGCCGACTTGCGGCGGCCTGTACCGTAATACTGAACCAGATCTGCCATTCTCTCTTGACTCTCTCCGCCGGCTCCGTCCGGAGCTCGGCAAAATCTTTTATGCCACCGGCAGCGCCTCAGGCGACTGCGCCTGGTGCGGATGCTTGTCGTCGCGATAGACCTTCAATTTGGTCGCCATCTGGCGGCCCATCTTAGTCTTCGGCAACATGCCCTTGATCGCTTCTTCCAGAACCTTTTCCGGCCTTCTGTTGATCAGGCGCGTAAACGACTCTTCGCGCAGCCCGCCGGGGAAACCGGTGTAACGGCGATAGAGCTTGCTCTGCGCTTTGAGGCCGGTCAAGCGAACTTTCGCTGCGTTGATCACAATCACGTGATCGCCCATATCGATGTACGGCACATAGCGAGGATTCAGTTTGCCGCTCAGCACACTCGCGGCCTTGGTGGCCAGCCGGCCTAGCGTCTGGCCGTTCGCATCCACCACATACCATTTGCGGTCAATATTCTTGCCGCTCGGAACAAAGGTCGACATCTCTCTCCTGCCCTCGAACGCCGTCCCGACCTGATCGGTCTCAGCTGTTCTATAAAAAACTCTCTTGCGCAAACCGCTCGTGCCCACGTTCTACGCGTAGGACCGATTTCCACCCACTGCCAAACAAACCTTGTTCGGGTGAGGATTGCGGGGCTTGCTCCATCCTGGAGATTTACTGACCGGTCAGGATCGGTTCAACAACCTTCCGTCCCATTCCGCCGCCTGTTCCGGAAAGCCTTTCGGAGGGCTTCACCGGCAGAATCTGGATGCGCACACCCAGACACAAGGCGCAACACCGCGCAAGGACTCTAGAATAACTGAATTAAAAGGTGGAGTCAACGGAATCGCCGCTGTTTCCTGCCTGCGGAAAACCGAACATTTTCCCACCCAAGAGTAACAGCGCGGACCCGCTCCGATACTGGCTAACCGCTTTGTCTGCGTATACATTGGAGGCAATGCCGCCCTCCCGATCCGCTGCGCTACCCTCCAGGCCCGCTCTCCCGCTCCGGTTCGGCTTGCGTTTTGCTCAGGAAGACCTCCCATGAGTGACTCCATCGGCAAGAAGATCGCGGCCATTTCCATTGTCCTGGCAGGTTTCTGCTTCGTCGGCGCAGTCTATTGGGTCAGCGTACCGGCAAAAACGGTCGGCCAGGGGGGGGATTACATCGGCTATTGGGCTGCCGGCCAGCAGCTCGCCCACCGCCAGAATCCCTACGACGTTCAGGCTGTCATGGCTCTCGAGCGCACCGAAGGCTTCGACCACAATCAGCCGAGCATTACGCCCAGTCCCCCGGCAGCGTGGCTGCTCTTGCTGCCTCTCGGCTGGATGGGCGCCAAAACTGGCGTCGTCCTCTGGGGCATGTTTTCCCTCGCCAGCGCCGCCTTGTCGCTCCGGCTCTTGTGGGAACTTCAGGGAAAACCGCGCACCCTTCTCTACCTCTTCGGCTTCGTCTTCGCGCCGGTCATCGTGTGCCTCGTGGGCGGACAACTCGGAATTTTCTTCCTCCTTGCCGTCACACTATTCTTCTATTTGCTCGACTCACATCCTTTCCTCGCCGGAGCTGCGCTGCTTCCCTGCGCGCTCAAGCCGCACCTCTTTTTTGCTCTCTTTGTCGTTTTGCTTCTCTGGGCGGTCCATCGCCAAAAATTCCAGCCGGTCCTCGGATTTTTCGCGGCACTCGCCGCCAGCGCAGCCATCACGCTCGCCTTCGATCCGCAGATCTGGCCGCAATACCTCGACATGTGGCGTAACGGCAGCGTCAGAGAACGCGTCACGCCCACGCTGAGCGTCGCCTTCCGCTTCCTCATCGACGCCAACGCGCACTGGCTTGAATTCGTTCCTGCGCTCGCAGCTACCGTCTGGGCCGTCTGGTACTTCTGGACTCGCCGCGATCGTTGGCATTGGCTCGACCAGGGCCTCGTTGTCTTGCTCGCTTCCGTCATGTGCGCGCCTTATGCCTGGTTTACCGACGAATCCGTTCTCCTTGCCGCACTCATGGCCGCAGCGCTCCGCGCCCTCAATTCCCGACGTGCGCTGCTCGTCCTTGCGCTTCCCGCCGCCGCTGCCTTGATCGAAGTTGCGCGTGCCGTCGATATCAAAGATCACGGCTACATCTGGACGACCCCCGCCTGGCTTCTGGCCTACATCGTTTCCACACGCATCAGCGGTGCCGCCCAAACGACCACCTCGAATGCCCCTTCCACTCCGGCGCACACCCATTGAATCGCGCGACGAAGCCGTCTCGAGGGCGTCAGCTTGCCGCGGCTTGCATCGTGGCGGCAGGGTTCTGCTTTCTCGCAGCGATTTATTCCGTGAGCCTCACCGACGCCAATGCTGCCAGGCGCGACTTTATCGGCTACTGGGCCGCTGCGCGCCAGATGGTTCACGGTGCCGATCCATACAATGCCGATGCTGTCCTGCGTCTAGAAAAGTCCGTCGGACTCGGCCAACTCCAAATCAAGCTCACCCCCAGCCCGCCTGCGGGCCTCGCGCTCATCTTGCCCATCGGTTGCATGAGCGCCAAGAACGGTCTCGTCTTCTGGATGATGCTGCAGCTTGCATGCCTTGCCGGATCGATCGGCATCCTCTGGCTTCTCCTCGGCAAGCCGGCTACCCGGTTGCACCTCTTCGGCTTTCTATTCGCTCCCGCACTGGCTTGCATCATGGCCGGCCAGGTCGGTGTGCTTTGCCTCTTCGGCATCACGCTCTTTTTGTTTCTTCACAAGTCGCGACCCTTTTTCGCCGGCGCTGCTCTCTTACCCTGCAGCCTTAAACCTCATCTGTTCCTGCCGGTCATCCTCGTACTACTGCTGTGGGTGATCGCAGAAAAGGCCTATCGCCTCATCGCCGGATTCTTGGTCACGCTTGCCGCCAGCGACGCAATCGTCACATTCTATGATCGCGATGTTTGGTCGCAGTATCTCGCCATGCTCCGGGCCGGCGGATTACACGGCCGTTTCGCACCCACGTTGAGCGCCTACCTCCGCTGGGACATCCATCCACAGGCCGGTTGGCTCGAATATCTGCTCACTGCGATTGCATGCGTCTGGGCAGTCTGGTATTTCTGGCGCCGCCGCAGACAATGGCGCTGGACCAACGAAGGCATGCTGATCCTCCTCGTTGCCATTGCGTGCGCGCCCTACGCCTGGATCACTGACGAGGCCATCCTCCTGCCCGCCGTACTTCTTGCCGTCTTTCACGCCCTCGCATCGCGACGCTCTCTCTTGCCCATCGCGCTCTTCGCGGCAGTCGCGCTCATCGAACTCTTCTGCGATGTCCGCATCACGTCGTGGTATTACACCTGGACAGCGCCCGCATGGCTTCTCTGGTTCCTCTACGCCACCCGACTGCCCTCCATCGCAAACCCGACCGAGTCTCTGTCCTCTTTTGTCGACCGAGCCTAGGTCGCAATAACCTAGGGCGTCGCCCCACTCACATCCAGCACATACACGCGCTGCGAACCCGTCAGCACCAGCAGTTGCTTCTTCGCCCTCACAAACCGTGCCAGCAGCAGTGGCTGGTCGAGAGTCAGGTGCTGCACCGCCCTGCCCGTTGCCACGTCGTAGACGAGCAACTCCTGCGGGCGATTTGTCGCTGCAATCAGTCCCAGTCTCGAATCCCCCGCGAGTGCCCGCCCGAAGAAGGCCATCTGCCGCACCCCATCGCTCGTGCGGTAAACAACAGTGTTGTTGCGGTTGCCATTCACACAGAGCCAGTCGCCGAAGAGAGCAGCGGACCGCGCCGTTGCTCCTTCCGTGCCCAGTTCCGGCGCCTGCACCACTCGCAGAGCGGTCCCACTAAGTCCATCAAGGATCGCAATCAGAAACCCGCCATTGTTGCTCCAGCGGCTCTGGTCTGATGTGCGCACAAACTTCGACCGGTCGCCCCTCATCAAATTGTGGCTCAACAAATCGTCTGCGATCGGGGAATTCCAATCCGTCGTCATCAAAATTTCATTCCCGTCGGCCTGCGTCAAATCCGGATAGCCATTTTCAAACCGCTTTGACCAAAGCTTCGCACCCGACGAAGCGTCAAATCCGTCCAGAGTCATGTCCTTGAGAAATCCGTTCTTCGCATCGGTCACGTGTATCCCAACCAGAACATCGCCAAAACGCAATTCATTCTTGCCGGTGGCCGCCATCCGCACAGATTTGTGCATCCGAGAATCGATGACAGATTGGCTCGACGGATTCAACTGTTGACTCACTTCAACCGCCTGCAGCTTTCCTTGCGCATCGAACGAGGCCGTGCGGAACGGGCCGGTCACCGCAAGCCGCTTGCCCGAGTCCAAATCCCAAACCGCTCCGCGCGCTCGGTCTGAGATTGCCAGGAAGCGTCCATCCACGCTGAAACTCCCACCCTCAAGAAACGGAAGAGGTGTCGCCGGCAGCTTCGCCGTCTGCGAACTCCCGTCCTCCTTCCTGACTTCGATTCCTCCACTCCCCTTTTCAGCTGCCACCATGTCGCCCGATCGGTCCGCTGGTTCCAGTTGAAATGCTTGCCCAGATTGACCCGTGATCGGATTGAAGAACATCGCAGCAGACTTGTCGTTGGGCCCGCGTAGCATCCAGGGCCCGCGTGTCACGCCTGAAAGCCACTGATATCCCATTTTGAAAGTCCTGGTCGCTTTACCCCTAGGAAAAGTGGCGTAGCACATTTGAAACTGCTCGGTGAGACTCAACGGACCGGGCGTCCAGTTGCATCCGAAAACCAGCGCCCCCGCATCGATGAAAGTCATCCGCCCCTGATAGATGCCCTTCAGCGCTCCTTGCAGTTGCACCTCTCGTCTCGACTGCAGATCGATTGCGACATGATCTTCGCCCGCCACCGCCAGAAAATACCGCGCATCCGGGCTCCAAATGAGATCGGCCGCGCGTTGCGGCGTAAATGGATTCCGGTCCGTCGAGTAATTTGAGTCGTGGAACTTCATGTTCTGGTAAATCGCCTCGCCCGTCTGCAGATCGATGAGCCGCAGCCACAGATAATCATTGTTCCGGCTTATGCATGCGAAAAGGTCGCCGTCGGGCGAGAGACTCGTCTGCGCGCACCCTGCATAATCGGGGAAGTCGAGCACCCCGGCTGGCTGCTGCATCGCAATATTCCATTTCTCAACGCGCAGCGACTCGTAGTTGAAAGCAACGTTTTGCGAGTCCGGCGTAAACTGCGCCAGCTCTGCGTTCCGCGCATCGATCGAGAACAGCACCTTGGGAGGATCTGCGGCCAGCACATGAATCTGCATCTGGTCCTGCGCCAGCGCAAACTTGCCGTCAGGACTCAATCGCACATTCTCGAGTGCCGGATTCATCGGCTCATCAAGAGCGAACGACCTCAACCCCGGTGTGGCCGCAACGATCGGGTCAATCGTGCGTACCCTGATCTCATCTTCGAAGGGCTTGAATCCGGAATAGAACTGCGGCCGCTCCATCCGGCATGAATCCGGAAGCGCGTCCACAACCTTCTTTGCCTGCCGGATGCGCACGCTGGCTTCTGGCGTAAGTTCCAGCAGATCTGAAAAGAAGCTGCCGGTAAATCCGCCATTGAGCGTGATGCGGTCGAGAAATGTGGCAAACGCCTGCGGCGCATACCCCGCCTTGATCATCACGTACAGTCCTACGTGATCGGCCAGCAATTCGTCCTTCTCTTCATCGCTCTGCACCAGCTGCGCATCCCTTGAAACCGGAATGTTCAACAGTCGCTGGAATTTGTCCAAAATGTCCGCCCGGTCGCTGACCCCTTTCACGCCCATCATCACGCGCAACCGCAATGTAACAACCGAGGCCGAGTGATGAATGTAGACGCGCCCAATCTCCTGGGCCAGCATGGCTGCCAGCTCATCTTCGTTCCTCGCATCCATCACCAGCTTCCGGCTGATATAGACAGGACCACCTGCCAGCGAAAACGCCCGCATATCCGCCGACTCAAAAATGCGAAACGAATAGTGGGCTCCTGCTTCAGGCAATTGTGCAGCCAGCTTCAGCCCAATCGCGTTTAGATAGGCGCTTCCGGTCTTTGGTTCGAGCACATAACGGGGCTCAATCATGTCGGCTTGCGCGTCGCCTAGCCACTGTTCCTGTTGCTCGGTAAAGATGTTGGACCGATTGACGTGGTCTGGAGGCGGATTGAGGGAGCAGGCCCCCTCTTTCATCGCGCGAGCCGCCGAGGGGACCATCGTCAGACAGAAACTGGAGAGCAAAAGAACGCGACGGATCATTTCGCTCCTTTCGCGCGAACCACCGCAGCAAAGGGAAATGTAAATTGACCTACTAAGGAATGTGACGGAATGATAACTACAGGCGGTGCACGAAGCCGCGAAAAATTGCATACAGGTCGAGATTCCATCCGACACAAGCCAGAAACTAAAAAGCCGGAAAGGACATTTGTCCTCTCCGGCATGATCTCCAGCGAAATTAGGCGGTGGCTTCGTTCATCGAGCGAACGCGAAACCGCTTCATTTGAATCGACAGTGTGCGTTCAATCTTGCGCAGCTCGCCACGTTCTGCCGGACCGGCAAATGTGGACGCGACACCCTTCGCGGATGCGCGACCCGTGCGGCCGACGCGGTGAACAAAATCCTCTGCGACCTTCGGCAGATCGTAGTTCACTACGTGCGCCACGTTCGCGACGTCGATCCCGCGCGCTGCTACATCCGTGGCAACCAGCACGCGGTGATGCCCTTCTTTGAAGCTCCGCAATGCGGAGTTGCGCTGCGATTGCGAGCGGTCTCCGTGAATCTGCGTCGCAGACCAGCCGGAACGGGTAAGCCTCCGCGCCACGCGATCCGCGCCGTGCTTCGTCCGTACAAACACCAGGAAACTGCCTTCTTCAGCGCCAAGCAAGTGCTCGAGAAGTTCCTGCTTGTTGTTCTGGTCCACTTCAAACGTCCGCAGCTCGACATTGTCTGCCGGCTTCAACACGGAACCGATCTCCACACGCACAGGATTAACAAGGTATTTGCGCGCGACGTCTTTCACCGCGCCTTCCAGTGTGGCGGAGTAGCAGAGCGTCTGGCGCGCTTCCGGCAGCATCGCTGCAATACGCGCAATTGCCGGCTGAAAACCCATATCGAGCATGCGATCCACTTCGTCCAAAACCAGGATCCTGACCTGGTCGAGCCGCACCAGCTTGCGCGTGATGAAATCTTCAAGACGCCCCGGCGTGGCTACGATCACTCGTGCACCGCGACGAATGGCATCGAGTTGCGGCCGCTCCTGCATTCCGCCCACCACCAGTGCAACAGATTGCAGCGGGTTGGTACGAATGCTCTTGAATGCTGCTTCCACCTGCATCGCCAGTTCGCGCGTGGGCAGCAAGATCAGCGCCTGCGCAGCGTTTCTGTCCTGCGCCTTCTGCAGCATTTCGATAATCGGTATGAGGAAGCTGAGAGTTTTGCCTGTTCCCGTTTGCGCTGTGGCCAGAACATCGCGGCCTTCGAGCGCAGGAGGAATGGCACCGTCCTGGACCGGGGTTGGGGTTACAAAACTATTGGCGTCGAGCCGCGCCTGAAGCGTGGCCGAAAAATTGAACTGAGAGAATTGAGTCGTCAAAACTAGGTCTATTCCTGTTGGTCTCCGCGAGCCTCTTTTCCATAAGGCCTGCAATCGGAGCCGGACATCGAGGAGCGCGCACACATCGGGCGCGAACCTGCATTCAAAATATGCGTAAGAGAGAACCGAAAGGCCCTGAGGGGACTGGCTGCTGCGTTTTCCCGTCTCGGAGAACGCTCTCAACCCGGAGCTGACCCACGCTGCTTTTCCGCCGAACGGCCTTGCCGGCCGGCACCACTCACGCTTTGGGTACAACTTAAGCGTTTCCCTGTCAAGGGCCAAGGTGGTTACGCTGTAGGGGCTTGGGGAAAATCTGTGCCAGGCAAACTTGCCTTTTTGAAAGGGCAAACCGCCGCTCACGTCCAAATCACTGAGCGCAAGCTAAGTATAGCACAGTTCAGGATTTCGCTCGCTTTGTGCTCTCCCGCAGATACTGTCGCCCTTCAAACCGCGCCGCCACTTGCTCCACAAGAGGCTCGAGCTCCTCGCTTGCCGTCGACCCCGGCTTCATCGCTTCAGGCATACCGGCCATTCGGGCATCCGGCAAACCCATCCTTCGCTTCAATTCCAGGATCTCCCGAATCTTCTCTTCCGGGATCGGATGAAGTGGCCTTCCAATCTGCTGCGCGATGACATAGGTTTTGCAGTACGTGTCAAGAATCTCCGCCAGCCACTCGGCATGCGTTACCGTATCGGACCAGCACACCATTCCGTGATTGGTCAGCAATACGACATTGTGGTCCTGCACATAAGGCAACACCGACTCAGCAAAGGCTTGCGTCCCCGGAGTCTGATACGGCGCCACGGCCGCGGGTCCGATAAAAATCTCGTACTCTGAAATGAATCCCGCCGGCGGCGCTGACCCGGTCATGGCAAACGCCGTCGCATACGGTGGATGGCAATGCAAAACAGCCCGCGCTTGCGCATTGGCCTTGTAGATCGCCAGATGAAGCAGCATCTCACTGGTGCGGGGACGGTCTCCGGCCAATATGTTTCCATCCATGTCCGAAAGACAAATATCATCCGGAACCATGTCGCGCTTGCTGATCATCGTGGGCGTGCAAAGCACGAACTTCGATCCCAGCCGGACACTGATATTCCCGCCGTTCCCATCCACGTAGCCGCGCTCCCAAAGTTTGCGGCCTGCCAGAATGATCTCGCCTCGTAACGCATCGGCCTCGTGGGAACTGGCCGCAGCAGAAGAAGATATGTCTTCTGCATGGGGCACCCGCATCGCTTCCTTGGTCGTCTCCACTACCTCTCTCACCTGCGCGGCAATCGAAACAATTGGCTGATCCATCGGCTGTCTCCTGCGCCCAACCACGCCCACTGCGACCCCATTCACCCAACCCGCTTCGAAGCAGGCCCACCCCTCAATCTAAGGGGCAGGTGCCCCTTTGGAGAGTGATTAGGGTCACGATTGAAGAAGAGCCAGCGGCTGACAATAGCGGCCCTCGGGGAAGCGTCCCGCGGCCGCTCTCTACTTCGCCGGCACCAACCTCCGCTGCAGCTCTTCGAGAGTTTCTCCCTTGGTCTCGGGAAAGAAAAACAGCACGGTCAAAAACTGGACCACAGTCATAATCGAGAAAAAAATGAACGGCGTCGCCGTGCTCATTAGGTTCACGATCACCGGAAACTCCAGCTGGATCAGTGTGTTCATAAACCAGTGGCTTGCACTGCCCACACCTTGTCCCTTCGAACGCACCGAGGTTGGAAACACTTCGCCGATATACACCCAGATCACGGCGCCCTGCGACACCGCAAAGAAGCCAATGTAGGTCACCAGCAGCCACAGCAGCATGCTTTGGTGAGATTTCGTTGCGAACACCCATGCCACACCAGCCAGGCACGCCGCGGTTCCCACCGCGCCAATCAACAACAACGTCTTCCTTCCCACCTTGTCGATGAGCGTCATGCCGAGAAGAGTGAATAAGAAATTCGTCGCCCCAATCACGATGGCTTGCTGGTCACTCGAAATCTGGCTGAAACCCGCCGCCCCGAAGATGTTGTTGATGTAGTAGAGAATTGCGTTGATTCCGGCCAGCTGATTGAACGCACCAATCGAGATCGCCAGGAAAAGCGGATAGCGATACTTCCACTGGAAAACCCGCTCGTGCGCACTGGCATGCTCCTGTGCCAGGGCCGCGCGAATATCCTCCAGCTCCGCTTCCGGGTCGGGATCTCCCATCATCTTGAGCACCGACAGAGCCTCATCGATTCTGTTGCGCGAGGCCGACCAGCGTGGGCTGCGCGGAATGCGGAAAAGCAGAATCAGAAATCCGACTGCGGGAATTCCGGCAATCCCCACCTGCCAGCGCCATTCCGTCGCACCAAGATGCATCAGGCGAATCACGTAGTTCGACACATACGCCAGCATGATGCCGAACACCACGTTGAATTGGAATGAGGCAACAAGTCGTCCGCGCCACTTCGCAGGAGCCAGTTCTGCAATGTAAACCGGACCCAGCACCGACGACGCGCCAATCCCCAGTCCACCAATGAATCGAAAGAGCAGGAACGAATCCCAATTCCACGCCAGTCCACATCCCACTGCCGAGACGATATACAGCACAGCCGTAATGCGCAGCGTTTCGCGGCCTCCGAGCTTCTGGCCGATCTGTCCCGCTCCAAGCGCCCCAATTACCGTGCCAACCAGCCCGATGGCAACCGTCAGGCCCTTGTTTTGCGGACTCAACCCGTAAAGCCGCACCAGTGCATCAATCGCACCCGAAATCACCACCGTGTCGAAGCCGAAGAGTAGGCCGCCGAGCGCACCCGTCAGGGTCGCCTTAATCAGGTTCACATTGGGTCGCATCGTTCTCGAGATCCTCGATTAACCCCATCATCGTACAGATTGGGGCCCGGCCCGGCAAACCGTCCTCTTCCGACGTCGCCAATGGCCTGAACGGCCTTTAGGCGCAAACAATTTCACTTCCATTTTTGGGGGGCCGCGGCTCTTTCGCCTTTAACGCGCCGCTGCGCGGGGCGAAACAACAAGCACCCGGCACATTTGTCCGTCTGTCGCCGACCACCCCGTTGCCATCTCGCTCTCCATGCAGGCACAATCCCCGGTTTCCAGAACTTCCTCTACGTTGCCCATCGCGATCGTCAGACGCCCGGCCAAAACATAAATCACACGGCTCTGGCGCTGTCCCCGCTCCTGGTCCACCGACGACGACCCCGGCAAAATCTCAATCAATTCGGTATGCAGAGCGTGGTCACTGCCCGGAGCGCTCAGCGGAATCCGCTTCACGCCATCCTGGTGCTGGGCATGAGACTGCAAATAGGTCCGGCGCGAGATGGAGAGACTGTGTTTCGTGGGTTCGTTAAAAAAATGGCTCAGTCCAACCCCGAAAACACGGCAGATCGTCGCCAATGTGGGCAGAGTGGGAATCATGCGATCGGTTTCGAGCTTCGAAAGGAGCGCGGTCGATAACCCCGTCTCCGCAGCCAGCCGGGCAAGAGTCAACCGCTTCCGCGTGCGCAGATCGCGCAACTTCATCCCGATCCCGTAGCTCTGTAGCGACCAGCGTGCGTGCGATCCGTCCTTCGCCAATCCGAACACCCCTCAAATTGAGTGTGCCGCGAAATATCGCCCCAAAAATGGAAGGATTCTTGAAGTCTTCTTGACGAGCTTCTTGTTTTGATTTGGGACACTGCCGGTTTACTATCGCTGTGAAGGCTTGCTCGATGACCGAAATTTAGAAAAATTCAGGCCCAACCCAACTGAGAGGTTCACTCCCCCATGACCCTGCACGCTCTTATTCCTTCCTCGTCTCTGCTGCGCCGCTCCACCCGCAATTTAACCCGACTTGCCTTTGCAATCCTGGTCGCGGTCGCCATCCCTCTCTGCTCCCTGTCCGAAGACAAGCCGGCGCCGCCCGCGCCCGATACTTTAGTCTTGAGCAACGGCGATACCCTCCATGGCAAGTTTGTGAACTCGCTGCAAGGCAAAGTCACCTTCCATAGCGATGTTCTCGGCGATATTTCCCTCACCTGGGACAAGATCAAGGAACTTCACACCAGCGGGAACTTCGCTGTGATCGATAAAACCGTGAAATTGCAGGGACGCAAAAAGACCAACGACGTTCCCATCGGCACCCTGGCTCTAGAAAACCAGACAATCGCCGTCACCCCCGCTCATGCACCGGCTCCCGCTCCGATTGCTGCCAAAGACGCTACGTTTGTGCTCGATGAAGGAACCTTGAACAAGGACATCCATCATCAGCCCGGATTTTTTGCGGGCTGGAACGGCGCCGCCACCGCAGGCGCCACCCTCGTTACCGCAACCGAGAATCAATACACCTTCTCGGGCGGCGTCGGTCTCGTGCGAATGATCCCCACGGTCAACTGGCTCAATCCGCGCGATCGCACGTCGATTGACTTCACGGGTTCTTATGGCAAAATCACGCAGCCCGGCTACTTCGCGCCGCCCACACCCCCTGCCACCACGCCGACTTATGTCGCTGCCGTCACAACCAAGTCCGCCATCTACCATGCCGATGCCGAGCGCGATCAGTACTTCTCTCCTCGCGTCTACGTGCTGGCGCAAACTGCATTCGACCACAATTATGGGCAGGATCTCGACCTGCAACAGATCTACGGCGGCGGACTTGGCTGGACGATTCTTAAGACTCCCAAACAGGAAGCCGACCTCAAAGCCACGGCTCAATATGAGAAACAGGAATTTATCAGCGGCTCCGCAGGAAACCAGAACCTGATCGGTTCCACATTTTCCGCTACCTATCTGATGCACACCAAGCTCGTCACCTACACCCAGGGCCTCGCCTTCATTCCCGCCTATAACAACTTCCACGCATACTCCGCGCAGGAGACTGACACCTTCGCCTTCCCGGCTTACAAGAACCTCAGCTTCTCGCTCGGCACCATCGACTCCTATCTCAACGATCCGCCGGCTTCGCTTCCTCCCACCAAGCGGAACTCGTTCCAGTTCACAATGGGTCTGACTTACGCCATCAAGTCGAAGTATTAAGGACCTCTCGAGCCTTCAATTCCACGTTTGAAATCACGCATGCTGTCTCCTTTCGAGGCAGCATGCGAACTTCTATTGTGAGACAGCTCACACGCGATCCCCGCAGCGTAACCACTCCTCCGATTACTCCCCAATCAATAGTCATATTTTCTCTTCTTTCTCTTCAACTTTCGTCAATTCGCGCGAAAATAGGGTGTTGCGAGATATGGTTTTGCGCGCCTTTCCCGCTTCGATCATGGGCCCCTTCTTCCCTGAGGTCATCACTGGATCACCCCGGAAATGCTCCAAAAACGGGAGGTCCGTTCCTTTTCGGCAATTGAATTTGCCGACAGTGGGAGTCATGAAGGACAAGGTCATCCCCCATGAGCGATTTCTCTCGAAATGAAATAAGCACGCTGGTTTTTTTATTTGGAAGTTACAGGCTGGAGCCGGATGGGGTTCTTCACCGGCAAGATCAGCAAATTCACCTGCCCCCCAAAGAGCTCGAAGCTCTTCGCTTTCTGCTCCAGAACCCCGGCCGCATCGTGACTCCTTCAGAACTCAAACGCAGCCTCTGGGGGCAGGTCCATGTCACCGCCGACAGCGTGCCACGTTGCATCTCTTCGCTGCGCGCCGCCCTGCTGCCCGATGAACTCATCCAAACCGTCTACAAAAAGGGATACCGATTCATCGCTCCTGTCGAGTGCACCGACTCGCAAATCGCGGCTCGGCCTCGGCGCATCGTCATCCTTCCCTTTGCTGCCATGGAAGACGTACCCACTTATCTCGGACCTGTCATTGCAGAGGAAATGATTACCAGGCTGAGCGACGATTCCATCACCAGGCTCACGTCCGTCTCGGTCCTCGCACGCGATTCCATCTTTGCCCTGGCACAGCAGGGACTCACTGCCCAGGAGGTCGGCAAAGCCATGTCCGCCGACCTCGCGCTCACCGGAAATTTGCGCGCCTTGCCCGCTCACTTTCGCCTGCGCATTGAAGCGATACGCGTCGAAGACGCTGCACAAATCTGGGTCGAGGATTTTCTGGTCAATCGCTCTCGCGCCGAAGGACTCGAATCCGGAATGATCGACCGCATTCTCTCCCGCATCGCTGGAGCCAGCCCTCAACTCATCGCCGTTGCTGAGTCATTGCAGGCCGGCCCCAGGAACGCGTTCCAGCGCGAAGCCTACGAGGCCTATCAACGCGGCCATCATGCGACCTACGAGCCTCTGCAGGGCTCCCTTCAAGACGGTCTGCAACACCTTTTGCGCGCCACCGAACTCGACCCGACGCTCATCTCTGCGCAAATCGATCTCATCAACACCTTGATCACTCGTACCTATTGCGGATTCATGTCGCCTGCCATAGCCGCCGAACAAGCGCGACGCGCTGCCCGCATTTTGCCCATCCACAGCACCGGCAACGGAACCATCCTTCCAACCCTTGGTTGGATCCGCTTTCACCTCGATCACAATCTGCATGGTGCGCTGCGCGCCTTTAGGGAAAGCTCCGGATCGCAGCATGATCCGTGGACCTCCCGCGCGCGCATCATGGTTGCCCTCAGTCGCCATCGCTTCGACGAAGCTGTTGCACTCATCGAATCTGCAATCCGTGTGGACCCCTATGCGCCGTGGCAGCACGCGCGGTTGGCCTGGACCTGGCATCTGGCCGGCGACCTTGGCAACAGCCTCCGTCAAACCGAGCGAGCCCTCGCGCTTTTCCCCAATCACGAAGGCGTGTACTTTTACGCCTCCCAAATCCTTGCTTACGCGGGAGAAACCGACCGCGCGCTCCATCTTACCCGCGATCTCATCCGGCGCTTCCCAAATTTCGACCTCGGCACTGCTCTGCACGGTTATGCTCTCGCGTGCGCCGGCCGCGAAACAGAAGCATCCGCCCTCGTCGAACAACTTCAGTGGCTGAGTCGCGAGCGCTACGTCTCGAGTTCCTTCAATTCTGCAATCTGTGTCAAACTCGGCCGACTCGAAGACGCAATCGGCGAACTGCGCGCTGCCGAAGAAGCCCGTTGCCCCTGGTTCTTCCAAATGCTCGCCGATCCGCGCCTTCACGAGCTGCACGGTCTGCCCGAGTTCATACGCATGCAGGGAATTCTCGACACCATGGAATCGACCATCGCGCATGCGCCCAATCAACCTTCATCTTGACAGTTTCCTGTAGTAAAGCGATAAATCTAGCCAATCCAGCCTGCCGCCGTGTAGAGTTTCTGGGACTCGGCTGCCCGGCTTTTTGCCCAACCGCGACTCGACTGAAATGCCGTCGCACCATAAGACATCCGTTTCTGGAGGAATCGCACCATGCAACTCCGTCGATGGCTACTTTCATTGCCTCTGCTCGTCCCATCGTTTGCTCAAGTATCCGTCGCGCAACAGCCCGCATATCTCAATACCAGACTCTCTCCGGCGGAGCGCGCGCACGATCTCGTTGGCCGCATGACTCTCGAGGAGAAGGTCAACCAGCTTGAAGACTGGGCCACCGCGGTTCCCCGCCTCGGCATCCCTGATTATCAAACCTGGAATGAAGCGCTGCATGGCGTGGCGCGCGCCGGTTACGCAACCGTGTTTCCCCAGGCCATCGGGATGGGTGCAACATGGGATCCATCCATCGTTCACAGCATGGGCGAAGTCATCTCTGACGAAGCTCGCGCCAAATACAACCAGGCCCAGCGCGAAAACAACCACCGCATCTTCTACGGCCTCACCTTCTGGTCGCCCAACATCAACATCTTTCGGGATCCCCGCTGGGGTCGCGGCCAGGAGACCTACGGCGAAGATCCCTTTCTCACCGCGCGCATGGGCGTGGCCTTTGTCGAAGGCGTCCAGGGCAGCGATCTCAATCACCTTCGCGCCGTCGCCACCAGCAAACACTTTGCGGTGCATTCAGGACCTGAAACGCTCCGCCACGGCTTCAACGTCGATCCCAGCGAGCGCGATCTCGAAGAAACCTATCTTCCGGCTTTTCGCGCCACCGTCACCCAAGGCCACGTGCAGTCCGTTATGTGCGCCTACAACTCCATCGATGAATGGCCTGCTTGCACGAACAAAATGCTCCTCAAGGAGCATCTGCGCGACGCCTGGGGATTCAAAGGCTTCGTCGTCTCCGACTGCGGCGCCATCGTCGACGTCTACCAGGGCCATAAGAAAACCAATGACATCGCCCATGCCGCGGCGCTTTCTCTTCAAGCCGGAACCGACCTTTCCTGCAGCATCTGGACCCCGGGTTTCAATTCGCTGGGCGACGCCGTACACCAGGGGCTCGTGTCTGAAGACCTCGTAACGCAAGCTGCCGAACGCCTCTACACCGCGCGCTTTCAACTCGGACTCTTTGATCCACAAGGTTCCAGTTCTTTCGACAAGATTCCCTTCACCGATGCTGCTTCGCCCGCGCATCGCGCAATTTCGCTCAAGGCCTCGGAAGAAAGCATCGTCCTTCTGAAAAACAACGGCGCGTTGCCCCTCAAAGCGGCTCCAGGACACATCGCCGTCATCGGGCCCACTGCCGACCTGCTCCCCTCCATCCTCGGCAACTACGTCGGTACCCCCCTCCACCCTGTCACGCCTCTCGACGGCATCGCCGAGCAATTCCAAAGCTCCCCGATCCTTTACGCACAAGGCTCGACGCTTGCCGAAGGTGCGTCGGTTCCTGTTCCACGCACCGCCTTCGGATTGAACAAGGGCCTCAAAACGGAATTCTTCGCCACGCCCGACTGGACTGGCCGCCCCATCGCCGTCATCACCGAGCCGCTCGTGCAAGCCGACTGGGAAAACTCCAAACCCGTCCCCGAGATCGACACCACCGGCTACTCCGTTCGCTGGAGCGGCACGCTCACTGCGCCGGCCCCGGGCCACTATGTCTTCTCCCTCGAACCCGGAGACAGCTTCCCCTATTCGCCAAAAGAAAGCTACCGCCTCCTCCTCGACGGCAAGATCCTCGGCGAAGGCTCGCTCCGCAAGGGCCACGACATGGCTTCCATGGGCAACTTCCATGCACAGACCGGTAACTCATCCACGGCGCCTCCGGTCATGGATTTTGCCGACGTGCCTTCCATCGCCTTCGACTTCGCCGACACCACTCCGCACGAGTTTGTTCTTGAGTACTCTCACTCCGGGGATCGCTCCGGCGGCGGTGTCACGCTCAAATGGGAGGCGCCCGCTCAAGCCCAACTCGACGAAGCCGTCACCCGCGCCAAGGAATCCGACGTCATCCTCGCGTTCGTCGGCCTCTCGCCCCAACTGGAAGGCGAAGAGATGCGCATCAAAATACCCGGCTTCGACGGCGGCGACCGCACCAGCCTCGACCTGCCTGCACCGCAACAAAAACTTCTCGAATCCCTCGCCGCAACCGGCAAGCCGCTCATTGTCGTGCTGCAGAGCGGTAGCGCTGTCTCACTCAACTGGGCCAGCCAGCACGCAGCGGCAATTCTTGAAGCTTGGTATCCGGGTGTCGACGGTGGCCACGCCATCGCGCGTACCCTCGCCGGCCTCAATAACCCCGCCGGACGCCTGCCCGTCACGTTCTATGCGGGACTCGACGGCCTCCCCGCATTCACTGACTACACTCTCAAGGGACGTACCTATCGCTACTTCTCCGGCAAGCCGCTCTGGGGCTTCGGCTTCGGACTCAGCTACTCGACCTTCAAATACGGCCCAGTCAAGCTCTCCAGCGAAACTTTAAAGGCGGGTGATCCACTCACCGCCACCGTGACCGTCACCAATACTGGCGCCATCAGCGGAGACGAAGTCGTCGAAGCCTACTTGAAAACTCCGCAGGCCGGTGGACCGATTCATTCGCTCGTTGCCTTCGATCGTGTCTCCATCGCTCCCGGCACAAGCAAAGAAGTCACGCTCAAGATCGATCCCCGATCCATCTCGAGCGTCGACGATCAGGGTAATCGCTCCATCCTGGCCGGCAAATACATGCTGACCATCGGCGGTGCACAACCTGACGAGACAACGGCAAAATCCGAAGCCACCTTCGCCGTGACCGGCACGGCACCGTTGCCGAAATAGCTTCAGTCCACCCTGCGGGCGGCGATCGCGCGAACCTGCCCGCAGCGCAACCGCACTTTGCCAATGCGGAACCAACGCGTAGGCCGGCACAACTCACCTTGCCACGCTTGTTCGCAGGCTTCTAATAACAAGATTTCAGTTCGAAGTCGGTTCGAAAAGAGTTTATCGAGGTCCCCGGCTACTCTTCAGCCGGCGCATCCAGGTTTCCCAGCTGCTGGAGGCTGTTTCCCCGGTTGCTCTCAATAAATCCTGCCATATTCTTTGCCGCGCCAGGATTGGCCGCGAAAAATCGGAACGTCACGACACCCTTTTCAAACAGGCAGGTGAAGTCCACCCGGTTGGCAACGACCCGGTTCACTCGTTGAATAATGACTTTTTCCGGAGAAGATGCAAAGGCCGCTGCTCGTGAATCGAATGCTCCGGCACCCCCTTGCGGCGGCCAACCCGCCAATTGTGACACTAGCTTCATGCAGCTTCTCCCCTGCTCTGATCCTACGCTGATTCTGCGCCATTCGCCGCGATGCGGAATTAAACCCTTTCGAATCTCGACACTAAAGTGCATATCCGTCTTTGGCAGGTCTTACGAATCCTTGTGGCCCATGAGTCTGGCTCGCCCTTCTCCCATTCACTGCAATAACTGCGTCTCCAACGCAAAAAACAGGCGGTAGAGAGTGCTCTCTGCCGCCGCCCTGTCCCTGGGTTGTCTTTCCAAGTGCTTCAGTGTTCCGTTTTCTTCAAATTCGCTACTGCAAAAGCTTCGTTACTTCCTGCTGCACGCTGTTGGCCTGCGCCAGGGCCGCTATACCCGTCTGACTCAAAATCTCGTACTTCGACATGTTCGACGTCGCCGATGCATAGTCCGTCGCCTGGATCGCGTTCTGCGCTGAAACCACGTTCTCCTGCTGCGTGCTCATCACCTGGCTTACCGCATTCAGCGTATTGATCTGCGCACCAATGTATCCGTCCTGCGCAGCAACATAGGTAATTGCATCGTTCAGCACCGCAAGGGCGCTCGCTGCATTGCCCGCAGTCGTCAGGCTGGTCGTCGAAAGATCAGCAGTGTTGTCGCCACCCGTTGCTGTCACATACGTGATCGTCGTGGTCGCCGCCGTCGACGTGTAATCCGATGTCGTCGCACCGCTCGCCGTGTCGCTCACATTGGCATTGGCCGCGGTAATTGCCACGTTGGCGTTTGTGTTGGTGATCAGGATGCCTGTATCACCGGCTGCCACCGTGCTGTCACCCACTGCGGCCGCACTGGTAAAGCTGGCCGACACCCCCGGAATTCCATCCTTGTTGATCTCCGAAATCAATCCGCCCACCGTGGTCGCCGTCGTCGTCAGAGTGCTCGCTGTTCCGTCCGGATTGGTAATCGTGAACACGATTCCGGCGCCGCCCGTCCCATCGCTCTGCGTCGCGGCTTTGCTCAGCACCGGTCCCGCGGCATCGCTCGAAAGATCAACAAATAATCCCGTATTGCTCTGCTGCACCGATCCGCCTGCATCCCCCACGCTCGACGAGGTCAGTTTGGCAAAGTACAGATCGTCAATCGATGCGCCCGTCAGCGACGAGTCGCCCGTATAGATCGACACACCCGACTGCGCGCCCGTGAATACCTGGTTCTGGTTGTAGGTCGTCGTCGACCCAATGTTGTTCACTTCCGCCAGGATCGACTGATACTCCTGGTTCGCCGCGGCTTCCTGCGAACTGTTCAGAGTGCCGTTCGAGGCCTCGGTGGCCAGCGTAATGGCACGGTTCAACAGGTTCGTCACTTGCGAGAGAGCCCCGTCCGCCACTTGCAGAAGCCCTACACCTTCCGTCGCGTTTGTGGCCGACTGTGTCAGCGCCGCCGAGTTGGCCGCAAGTCCATTCACCAGCGAGAGACCTGCCGCGTCATCCGCCCCGGAGTTGATTCGCGAACCGGAAGAAAGCTGCTGCAATACCGTCTGCAGACTGCTGCTCGTGTTGTTCAGATAATTCTCTGCGTAGATCGCCGAAAGATTGTTCAATACACCGAGGGCCATGGGAGATCGCTCCTTCTGGATGCCGCAACTCGGGAAGACTGCCCGCGAGCAGCCTCTTAGCTACCCAAGCCCTTGCCATTTCCGCCGTCCGGGCTCTACTGCATCCACACTGTTCATCGGTAGGACACAGGCAGACTTTAGTCATTTTTTTGTGACCAATCTTCAGCCATCCGTCCTGTCCCCCTCCAAAACTGTCCAGCCTTACTCCAATCGCTGTCCGAATCCCGCGCATTCGCTGTCTCGCTTCGCTCCAGCCCTTTGCCCCGTTCCGGCATACAGCACCGTCCCGGAAAATCAAGAAATGGCCGACCCTCCCCCTCATCAATACACCTGCAAAAACACATTGCGCGTGATATCCCCAGCCTCAGGTGTGAAGCTTCACACCGTCCCACCAGACGCGGAGACGCATTTGCTCTGACTCGTCGCAATGGTTTGCGCCCGGTTCCCCGGCGGATGCAACTTAAGATTGAAATCGTTATTGACCAGCGCCATGGCGCAGGAGTACTTGCGCCGTTGCGGGCTGGTGAAAATCGTAGGCGCCGCGCAAAGGAGTGCAACCGGCAATTGTTCTTGCTTTCAAATCGGCGCCGTGGGCGATCAGGAGTTCGGTCATCTTGACGTGTCCGCGAGCGGCAGCCCAGTGCAAGGGAGTATTACCGTCCTTGTCTTTGGGGTTTACTGCGGCCCCTTTCGCAAGCAGCAGCGTCGCAGCATCGATTCTCCCGTTGAATGCGGCCCAGTGCAGCGGTGTATCTCCCGCATCCGACTGTGCATTGATGTCCGCACCGTCTGCGAGAAGAAGTTCAATGACCTCCGTCTGATCGTAATCCGCCGCGCCGTGCAGAGGCCTGAACCCATGCAAACCTCGACAATTGACCAAACCGGGCTGGGCTTCAAGAATCGATTTCACTTCTGACGTTTTCCCGCCGGCTGCATCCGCCTGCAGCGCGTCGCACGAAGAAGTTGCTCCATTCGAAGACGGGTAGATCGGGGCAGATACATCCGCCCCTGCCCCGGTTACATCGGTATTCGCGACCGACTGACGGTCAAGCCCATCGCAGCGAACGTATCCAAGTTTGGCCGAGGTGTCGACGTCGAAGATGCTGCAAAACGCGCCTTCGTCCGTTGTAATCGAAAGTCCCACGCGGACGATCTTGCCGTGCGTCAGAGTGAGGACGACATCGCTCTCTTTTATCGTCTCCGAGTAAACCGGCAGTGCATCATCTTTGACGGTGCCGCGCATGCTTTCCGCGGACGCAGTTTCAGAAACAGGTGCAGGTGGCGAGCCGGCGCCGCGATGGATTAGGACTTGATCGCTCGAATCTTCAGACATTGAACGCCGGAAAGCGAGATATCTCTCCCATTGATCGAGCGGAACCTCCTGCTTCTTCACAAGCATCGAGCGATCCGTCGTAAACACCCCGGATTTGAAGCTGTAAGTGGAACGGTACTCCAACCAGTCTTCGTTTAATTCCACGTTCTTCGGCGGAGTCATCGTCCAGCCAGGAGGCAGGCGCAGCTCAGCGTGATAGTCAACCCTTCCAGTCGAACCGAGTGTGGGACTCTCGGCGGGCTTCTTCTCATTCACTCCCCGTGGAAGCTCCGGGCCCATCATTGGCAAGGGAGGGCCAATCCAATGCGTGGCGTGGCCATCGTCCCACTGGTAGAACTTTTCGCGCGTGTAGTCGTAGGCTATCACCAGAGGCTGCCCGATCTGCTCAACATCGGAGATCTGGGCATTCGAAGTTTCTCCTCCGTATCCCTGCGAGTGGGCAATCCCCTCCACAAGGTCTTTCCATTGCGACTGGGGAGTTCGCCTGAATGCGAGCCGGAAAAGCATTTCGACATCGCCGGATGTCGTTTCCGTGATGTGTCCCTTCAGCAAGCCGCGATCGGAAAGTTGTGCGTTGATCGTGAAGCGAACGGAGTCGGGAGTCGGCGGCTTCGCAGGCGTTCGCTCAAGAAAAGCCGCCTTTGAATTTGGAATTGCCAAGGCCTGCTTATCACGCAAATTCGGCATCAGCGTCCCGATCGGGGCAACTTCTGCAGTGGAGTCGATCCAGGTCAACGAGTCGCCAATCGGCACTGCCGTGATGACGTGGTCGAACTGCGCCGGCGAAGGGACGGCAGGATCAAGTTCGTGTCCGCTGGAAATCAGCACAGGCCACGCATCAATGCCAACTGCCTTCAGCAGCGTTGCAAGCAGAGTGTGCTTGTCCTTGCAGTCTCCATACTCGTTGGCGAGTACATCGTCTGCTGCGTGCGGCTGATAGCGGCCGATACCAAAATTCAGACCAACATAATGAATATGCAGCGCCACATCGTTCGAGAGAGCTCGGAGCTTCTCATCTTCGGTGGTGAGACCTCGGGTTACCGATTCAGCGTGAGCCTGAATGGCCGGTGTTACGACGATGGATGTTCGTTGCAGGCTCTGGTACCAGGCTCCAACTTGCTCCCAACTGGTGAAAGTTGTCACCTGTACCGGCGGCTTCCAGTGTTTTTTCGAAACTGGTGGATCCTTGGGGTCTGGGTGCGTGAGATTTGAGCTGGTCCAGTGATAAAGCTTGCGACCCGCCGCCACGGAAATGGTCGGTTGCGTTCCGGAGCTTGCCACTGTGACTGTCTTGTCGGCTGGCACATCGAGGTCAAGCTGTTCGTCAACCACAATGAGGTTTTTCTCAAACGAATACTCCAGCCAGAACTGGCCGGGTACCTCGGGCTTGAGGATATGCAGTGTGACCTGGTATTCGAGCGTGTCGCCGACGCCGAGACCGCGTACCGCAACATGCTTCTCGTGAATGTCGGAGTACATTGGAGCTCCGCGGCTCACATCGGCTGGCATATCCTGCACGTTGGATTGGGGCGTTTCAATGACCGAGCCATCCGGCTTCCTTACGCGGACGTAGTCGATGTTTACCTCTTGAAATGCTGCCGAATAGGTGAACGGAAGAATGGCCATCGCTTTTACGCCGGCGTCAGCCAGGATTCGAATGCTGGCGGTCACTTCCCGTGTACCGGTGCCGTCGGCCTCCATATGGATCTGCGTGTGGTACTGGTCAAAGACCAGAGCTTCCTTCGACAGGTCGGGAAGCTTCGCCGCGCTCTCGTTTGCGGCCCGCTCGGAGCGATTTGTGTTTGCGGAGTTACCGGCAGTTGGCGATGAAGGTTTGTCCTGGCCGATTGCGACCACATGGAAAGAGGCAGCGTAGATAGCCACCAAGGCGAGTCCGCGGCGCGCGGCATGGGACGAACGCAACGTCGAGGCGATCAAAGTGAGCATGGGGAATCTACACGAGGCTAAAGTGACAATAGCAGAGATGCTCTTACCAGACGATGCCACGAAAGTTATATGATCCAAGTTACGTATCTGCCAATCGATTCGGGTATTTAGTTATTCGGTAATTACTCTTCTGTTAATGTTCAAAGACCTGGCGGCCAGGCGTCAGGCCTCTTGAATTACTCTCTTCCACTGCAAAGCTCAGCCCTCTCCACACAAAAAACGGCGGCAAGAGGATCGCCCCCTGCCGCCACCGGTGTTAACTACAACCGCAGTTGCTCTCTGCCAAACTTTTACTGAATCGCTCCGGGCGCCCCCGCCGCCGGCGGTGCCTGCGCATTCCCATCGTCGTCCAGCATCCCTTGTGGTCCCGGAGGAGGCGGCCCATTCTGGCCATCGCCTTGTCCCTTCCCATCGGGGCCGTGTCCACCAGACCCGCGACCGCCATCGCGCCATCTATCGCGCATCTCTCCGCGGTTCTCGCGGAACGCCTGCACCTGCTTCCATTGGTCCGGCGTCAACTTGCTGCGCAATGCCAGCAGATAACGCGCATTCGCCTTCTCCAACTCCGCGCGTGCCTGGGCGACCTTGTCAATCTGCGCCAGAATCGCGCCTTCATTCGGATTGTCGTCCTTCACCAGCGGCTCCAGCGACAGTTCCGCCTTCTGCAAATTCGCGTGCAGGTCCACCAGGTTTTCGCGATGATCCAACAGGATCTTGTCGAACTGTTTGCGCTGATCGTCGGTCAGCTTCAGCCGCTCGATCACCCTCGGATTGTTCCACCAGCGCCCCTCCAACCCGGGCCCGCCAAACGCGCGTTCCATCGGAGGCCGATGTCCTTGCATTCCCGGCCCACCCGGACCGCCCATGGGACCCATTCCACCCGGGCCCTGCCCAAAAGCAGCGCCTGTCATCAGAAGACCGGCAACCGCCAAACCAACACGTACTGCAATCGATCCCTTCATCGTTTTCTCCTTGTGATTCCCTGATCCCAATTCCCCGCTTACTGCTTTTGCTGCGATTCCGTTTCGTCGCCCAGAATTGCCAGCGGCTCCATCGCATTCGGCACCTCGCTCGACACCTCCGTGTCGACGCTGGCCAGAATTTCTTCTTCCTTCTGCTCCTGCTCGCGCGCCTGCTGCTCGGCCGCCGCGCGCTCGCGCGCTGCTTCCACTGCCGCCGTCGCCGCACGCGCCTGGCTTTCGTGACGCTCGTAAAGCCCACCGCCCAGCGTGCCCGCCAGCATCAACCCTGCCAGGCTCCAGCTTGCCGCCAACCGCCAGGTCCGATGCACCACTCCCTGCCGCGCCGTCCGCGTGCGCCCCAACTCTGCTTCACTCCACGCATGCACACTCGCCTTGAACTCGCCCAGCGCCTGCTTCAACGTGGGATCCAATGCTTCCAGCCCAGCAGGCTCTCCGGCCCGGCCCTTCTTGTCAAATTCCTCTGTCATCGCTGCCCTCCCAATTCAGTGCGCACTCGTGCGAGTGCTCGCGAGAGATGCGCTTTCACCGTGCCTTCACTCAGGCCCGTGCTCGTCGCAATCTCGCTTAATTCCAACTCCTCTACAAACCGCAACACAAACACCGTCCGTTGCCGCTCGCTCAAACCTTCCACCGCGCGCCACACATGCTCCACGCGCTCCCGCGCCAGCAGCCGTTGCTCGGCAGAACTCTCGCCGCTCGGCAGCCAATCGCTCGCTTCATCCAGATCCACCGCATTCGTCCGCGTCTGCCGCCAGAACTGCAGCCGCCGATTCCGCCAGTGATCCTTCTGCAGATTGATGGCAATGCGCATCAACCAGGTCATCGCGCTCGATTCGCCGCGAAAACTTCCCCAGTTGCGATGCGCCTTCAGGAAACACTCCTGCGTCAGCGTCTCGGCCAGATCCACGTCCCGCGTTGAAGCCAGCAGGAACCGGAATATCGGCAGCCGGTGATTCTCCACTACGCGCGAGAACGCCTGCGCGGCATCGTCTTCCGCTCTTGCCATCGTCATTGGATCCAATGCTGTGCAGGCTGCCATCACACTGGTAGACGCCCGCACCGGGCCCGGGTTTACAGGGCCAGGAACGAATTCTAGCCCCCGGAGCATACCAGGAGAGCTAACCCCTCCCCACGACGGAAGTCGCCCATTCGCAGGAAATGTCCCCGTTCCCCCTCTAGGTCCTGAATCGCAGTTCCCACGAGGTCGTCGGTTGCCCGGTTTGCTCCGCAATCGCCCGCAATTGCACCGTTCCCGGCTGATCCGGATACTCGGCCTGCACAAAAGTAAAGCTGGTTGCCGCCGCCATCACGCAAAAATGCCGAGGATAGCAAGCGGCCTGTGCCGGTGTTCCGCCGCCCACCAGCCTGTTCTCCGTCGTCAGCTCATTGAAAAAGCCCGGATTGTCGGCCGCTGAAGCACCCAGAAGCCACGGTCCAAACCAGTAGCTCGTCCGCCCGTTTCCGTCCGGCTTCGCCCTCAGATCCATGGAGTACTGAATCTCCACGACATCTCCCGTAGACCACACCCGCTCAATGCCCCGGTAGCCATCCTCAAGAGGCATGAGTTGCCCAATCCCTTTCCCTCGCGCTTCCAATCCTGTCGCCCATTCAGGCTTTCGGATTGCGAGCATCGCTGGCTCCTTGCTCCCTTTCGTCATCGTGATTCGAACCATCCCATCCTGGCCAAGAATTGTGTCAGCCCGTGCCGACAATAACTCTCCTTCGACCCGCCCATCCAACGGCAGATCGTAGGACAAGCCACCCTTCAATTCACGAAAAACGCTCTCCTGCACATCCGGAAAACACCGCAGCCCGTGCAGCGTGCAGCACCACCACGCCCGCACCGCCCCTGCCGCCGGCAATCCCGTCTCCGTATACACGCGATGACCAAAATCGCCCGTCGCATACTGGTTAAACGCCAGCTCGTTGAAGATCGCTTTCTCCGCCATCTCCACGTACCGCGCCTTTCCCGTCGCCTTGCCCAACGCCAGGTTCAACCGCACCCAATCCGCTTCACCGCAACCCTCCGTGCGGTGATTGTTCGGGCTCCATCCCTCGGGAACACCGCCCGTAATCAGCAGATCCTGCGACGCCGCAATCTCCTCCCACGCCGTCTCGCATTGCTTCAGCAAAGCCGCATCGCCGGTCAGTTCCTGCAGCACCATCACACCGCGCAGGCTGCTCAAATACCCGTGCACGTGATCGCTGGGACGCCGCTCAATCACCGCCGCAATCTTCTCGGCCAGATCGCGATACCGCTCGTCCTTCGTCGCGCCATACAGCAGCGCCAGACCCTCTGTCTGTTGCGTCCAGCAAATGTAGCTCGAAGCAAAATGCTGCGCTCCAAACTCCGCCCTCATCTCAGGTGACAACATGCGCGGCCCAATCCGCACCAGAAAATCGCCCAGCCGCGTACTCGCCGCAAGGGCCTCCGGTCTCTTTCGTAGTTGCCAGTACTCCAGAAGGCCAACAAGCAACCGCCCATTTCCCCACAGTAGCGCCATGTCGGCATCGGTCAGTTTGTCCTCGCGAAATGCCGCGCCAAAATATCCCTCCAGCTTCTGCAACGCGATCACCTTGTCCACCAGCGCATCGAGGTGCGGCGCTTCCACACCGTACACGCGCGCCGCCTTCGCCAGTGCTCCGATGTACCGGCCCGAAACGTCGCCGCTGTATTCGGTGAAGCGTCTCTCCGCCGTCGGCTTCACATCCGCCAGCACAAAATCTTCTGAATATGAGGGCCCACTCCCGCTCAGCACACGATCCAGCGTCAGCCCGAAGCGCGTCCCGAGCCACCCGACTCTGGCTGCATCGGGTAGCCCCGAACTTCGTGCCTCACCACCCGCAAGCGCCAGGCCTTTCCTGCCCGCTCCAACTCCCAGGGCGCTCGCTGCCACTGTTCTCAGGAAACTCCGGCGATCCATCGCATCCACCCCCAGCACCCATGCGGGCCCATCTTAACGGATGGCTCCAATCTTCGGCTCCACTCTTCATTCGCTGCTAAACTGTTCTGGTAAACGCTTTCCAGCCGCTCGGCCCCTGTAAGGAAATCCGCCATGCTACTGCCCGAATTGCGCCAGCAAGTCCTCCACGCCAACCAGGAAATCGCCCGCCGCGGCCTCGCTCCCCACACCTTCGGCAACGCCAGCGGCATCGACCGCACCGGCTCCCAGCCCCTCGTCGTCATCAAGCCCAGCGGCGTCGACTACGCCACCATGTCTCCCGAGGACCTCGTCATCACCGACCTCGACGGCAAAATCGTCGAAGGCAAGCTCCGCCCCTCCAGCGATCTCGACACCCACACCCTGCTCTACCGCGAATTCCCCCAAATCGGCGGAATCGTCCACACCCACTCGGAATTCGCTACGTCCTGGGCTCAGGCTTGCCGCCCCATTCCCTGCCTCGGTACCACCCACGCCGACTACTTCCACGGCCCCGTTCCCGTCACCGAACCGCTGACCGCCGACGAGGTCGCCTCCGGCTACGTCCGCAACACCGGCGCGGTCATCGTCCGCCGCTTCCGCGCAGAGAATCTCGACCCCATCGCCATTCCCGGCGTCCTTGTCGCCGGCCACGCGCCCTTCGCCTGGGGCAGGTCCGCAGCCGAAGCCGTCGAACACGCCGACGTGCTCGAATACATTGCGCGTCTGGCCTTCCGCAGCGTGTTGCTCGCTCCTGCGGCCCCAGCCATCCCGTCGCACGTCAGCGAGCATCACTACCTCCGCAAGCACGGCCCCAAAGCCACCTACGGCCAGAAATAAGCTCCGATTCCCATCGGAAGCTGTATGGGTTCAGGAACTAATTCCATAAGAGATAGGGTGGAATTTCGATGACACCGCACCGCAAGTTACGCTACCCAAACGATCTACCGAATTCGGTAGGCAGATACTCGTCTTTGTAGCACTACTATGATTTTCTGCATTATCCACAGTCCCGGGAAACATTTTAGGGTGACTTTTTCTCTCTGATCGCGTCAGTATCTTGCACATTCTCAATCGATTGCCGCAAGCGGAGCGCTCCGTGAGACACTTTCCGCGCGTGGCAACCAACGTGCTCCGCATTCCTGTGACGTAAGGTGCTCCGCACTATGGAGACAAGTCTATTCAACCGCTTCCAAGCGACACTGCTGGCCTTAGCTACGGTCGGTCTGGTGTTGTTGGCCCTGTTGAATTTCCGCCAGGAGAGCCACTTCCAGCAGCCCGATGACGGCGTCTGGTGGGTCGAAACTCCCGGCGCCCTTGCCCTCAAAGCGGAACGTGTCCCCCCCGGCAGCCCAGGGCAGATGCAGGGTATCCAGCCAGGCGACCTGCTCACCGCAGTCAACGATGTCCCCGTCTCGCGCCTGTCCGACTTGGACCGCGAACTTTATCGCACCGGCCCCTGGGGCAAGGCAAACTACTCCATCACCCGCGACGGCGTGCAGCTCGATGCGCCTGTTGGCGTCATTCCTGAGCCGCCTGATCGCAGTGTGCAACAGGCCCTCCGCGTCATCGGGCTCATCTATCTCGCCATCGGTATCTACGTTCTTTTCCGACGCTGGACCGCCCCGCGCGCGACCCATTTCTATCTCTTCTGTCTCGTCTCGTTCGCGCTCTACGCGTTGCCCTACACCGGCGCCTTCGATCTGCTCGATTGGACCGTCTTCTGGACCGGCGTCGTCGCCGGCGCTCTTCAACCCGCGCTATTTTTCCACTTCGCGCTCAGCTTCCCTGAAGAGCGCATCCGCAATACCCCCCGCCGTCTGCTTCTGCCCATCATCTACGCTCCTGGCGTTGCTCTTTTCGGGCTCTGGATTACCGCGATCGTTCGCTGGCAGGCCACAAGCCTGCTCAAGCATCGTCTTGAGCAGGCGGGCATTGGCTACGACGCCGTTTTTTACGTGCTCGCGGCCATGCTCTTCCTTCTCAGTTATCGCCGCGCCGACACCCCGCTCCTGCGTCAGCAGTTAAAGTGGCTCACCCGCGGCACTTTCCTCGCCGTCACGCCCTTCACCTGCTTCTACGCGATTCCATTTCTCCTCGCCTACCGCATCTGGACCGTCTTCACCAAGGTCGCCGGGTTGTCTCTCGTCTTCCTGCCGCTCACCTTCGCCTGGGCCATCGTGCGCTACCGTTTGATGGATACCGATCTCATCTTCAAGCGCGGCGTTGCGTATACCCTGGCAACCGGCCTCATCCTCGGCGGCTATCTCGCCACAGTCGCCTTGATCGCTGAAGTTGTCCACACCCGCCTGCCGGAAACCCTCAGCCAGATGCGCGAGTGGGCGCTGGTCGTCGCCATCATAGTCACGGCCCTCGTCTTCGATCCCCTCAAACGCCGGATTCAGGCCTGGGTCGATCGCGCCTTCGCGCGCCAGAAATACGACTACCGCAAAGCCCTCGTCGAATTCGGCCGTGGCCTCAGCAACGAAACTGACCTCCGCGCGCTGCTTGAATCCATCGTCGAGCGCCTTCCCAACACGCTTCTCGTCTCGCGCGTCGCCGTCTTTCTCGCCGACAGTTCCAGCCAGCTCCGTCTTGCGGCCTCACATGGTCTTCCGGCCGAAGCCAGTGCCGCGCAGCAGCGCCGCGCCGGCAGCACCCTCGATCTCAGCTTCCTCAACTTCGACGCGGCGCGCGACCACTCCCACATCTTCCTTGAAAACGCGCAGCAGGCGCTTCACCTGAGCGAAACCGAGCGACAGACCGCCGCGCTTCTCGATCTGAATTACTACCTTCCCTGCCGTGTACAGGATGGGCCCTTCCTGCGAACCATCGCTGTCATCGGCCTCGGCCGCACCGTCGGCGGCGACTTCCTTTCCAGCGAAGATGTCGAATTGCTCGAGTCGCTCGCCAGCTACATCGGCATCGCCCTCCAGAACGCCAGCCTCTATGCGCGTCTCGAAGAAAAGATCAGCGAGTTTGAACGCCTCAAGGAATTCAACGAAAACATCGTCGAATCCATCAACGTCGGCATCCTCGCTCTCGATCTCGACGACCGCATCGAGAGCTGGAATGCGCAGATGGAAGCCATGTATGCGCTCAGCCGCGCCGAGGTCATTGGCCAGTCCCTCCGTGCCGTGTTCCCGCCTGAATTCGCAGACGCGGTCGACAGCGCGCGCAACGAATCCGGCGTGCACCATCTCTACAAATTCCCACTCACCACCCGTGCCGGCGAACAGCGCACCGCCAACATCGCCATCGCTCCGCTGCTTTCGCGCGATTTCATTGCCGTCGGCCGCATTGTTCTCGTCGACGACATCACCGAGCGCGTCTCACTCGAGACCCAGCTTGCCCAGGCAGACAAGCTCAGCTCCATCGGCTTGCTCGCAGCCGGCGTGGCCCACGAAATCAATACTCCGCTCGCCGTCATTTCTTCCTACGCGCAGATGCTCTCCAAGCAAATGAAAGGCGACCAGCGCCTCGGTCCTGTCCTTGAGAAGATTACGCAGCAAAGCTTCCGCGCCTCCGAGATCGCCAATGGCCTGCTCAATTTTTCGCGAACCTCCACCACGGAGTTCCGCGAAACCAGCCTCAATCAGGTCATTCGCGACACGCTCTCGCTGCTCGAGCATCAATTCAAAACCGCGCAGGTGCAGGTCGACGTCAACCTCGCTGAAAATCTGCCTTCAATTCATGGCAACCCTGGCAAACTCCAGCAGGTCTTTCTCAACCTGTTGCTCAACGCCAAAGACGCCATGCCCGGCGGCGGAACACTACGTGTCTCCACGCTGGCCAACGGACATGTCGAAGCCGTCGTTTCCGACTCCGGCTCAGGCATCGCTCCTGAGCACCTCAAACGGATCTACGACCCGTTCTTCACCACAAAGACCATGCCCAAGCCCGGCGAACGCCGCGGCACCGGCCTCGGTCTCTCCGTTTCTTACGGCATTATTCAGGAGCATGCCGGAAAAATTCATGTAGAGAGCGCCATAGGCGCCGGAACAACCTTTCATCTCGAGTTTCCCCTCCTAAGGAAGACGGTTCATGTCTGAGGTCGATCGGCCTATCAATCTGTCTGCGCCAGTTTCTGCTGCGCCCGCGTTTCCCAACGGCGCAAGCATCCTCGTCATCGACGATGAAGCCGGCATTCGCGAATCTCTTGAAGTGCTGCTCACGCTTGAGGGCTACGGCGTGCGTACCGCCAACGACGGCGAACAGGGCCTGCGCATCCTCGAAATCGAGAACTTCGATCTCGTCCTGCTCGACCTCGCCCTTCCCGGTCAGAGCGGCCTCGAATTGCTGCCCCAGATCAAGGAGCGTCAGCCCGAAACTCCGGTCATCATGATCACTGCTTACGGCACCGTCGACAATGTCGTCGAAGCCATCCGCGCCGGCGCAGAAAACTTCGTCCAGAAACCGTGGGACAACGAAAAGCTGCTTGCCGATATCCGCTCGGCCGTCGCCCGCCACCGCGCCGAAGAAGAAAACCTGCAGCTCAAGCGCACCCTCAAGCAGCGCTATAACTTCACCAACATCGTCGGCAAAAGTGACTCCATGCTGCGCGTCTTCGACCTCGTGTCGCAGGTCGCGCCCAGTCGCTCCACTGTCCTCATCCAGGGCGAAAGCGGTACCGGCAAGGAAATCATCGCCAAGGCCATCCACGCTCATTCGCCGCGCAAGGACAAACCCTTCGTTCCCATCAACACCGGCGCCATGCCGTCGGAATTGCTCGAGTCCACGCTTTTCGGCCACGTCAAGGGCGCTTTCACTTCAGCCGTCGCCTCGAAGAAAGGCCTGTTCGAAGTCGCCAACGGCGGCACGCTCTTTCTCGATGAGATCGCCACCATGGGTATGGACACGCAAGCCAAAATCCTGCGCGTCCTGCAGGACAAGCGCTTCATGCACCTCGGCGGCATTCAGGAGATTCAGGTCGACGTGCGCATCCTCGCCGCCACCAACATCGACCTGCGCACGGCAGTGCGCGATGGCCGTTTCCGCGAGGACTTGTTCTATCGCCTCAACGTCATCACCGTCGACTTGCCTCCCCTGCGCGCGCGCCGCGAAGACATTCCGCTGCTCGCTCAGCATTTCCTCGATTTCTACGCCAACGAGAACGCCCTCTCGCCAAGACGCCTCTCCTCCGATGCCATGCGGGCATTGGTTGATTACGAATGGCCCGGCAACGTGCGCGAACTCGAGAACTCGATCGAGCGCGGCGTGGTGCTCTCCACCAGCTCCGTGATCGGATCCGATTTGCTCCCCGGCCACATCACTGGGCGCAGCTTCCAGGATGCGCTCCTCGAGCACAATCCGAATGCCTCGCTCTTCGACATCCTCGAAGACATCGAGCGCCGCATCATCATTGAAAAGCTGGAGCGCTGTAACGGCAATCAGACCGATGCTGCGGAACAGTTCCGCATTCCGCTCTCCACGCTCAACCAGAAGATCAAGCGCCTGAACATCGAGATTCGCAAGGGCCGCCGCGAGTAATCATCCACCGCTATCTGTCCTGCGCCGTCAGCCACCGCTTCAAGAATTCCCGCACCTGTTCCGGCGGCTTCATCCACAAATCCGCAGCGGTCTTTCTCTTCTCGCGGCGCACTAGCACGCTCAGATGCGGTGCCTTCGCCTCATTCACTGCAACAAATGCCGCTTCATCCGTCAGGTCGTCGCCAAGGTACGTCACCGGAACGCCATCGCCCGCATCGCGCAGAATCTCCCTTACCGCGCCACCCTTGTCGCGTCCGGCTCGCAATTCGAGCCCCGCTTCAAACTCTAGCAGCCGCAATCCATGGGATTTCACCAATGGCTCAAACAGGGCGCGCGTCCTTCGTTCAATCTGCCTGGCACGGCGCACAGCACGCCCCCGCCAGTGCATCACCGCGGCATTCGCCTTGTCCTCAAATAATCCGCCCAGCGCATCTTTCTTCAGCCTTTGCCTGAGCTCTTCCAGCGCCTGCTGCACTTCCGGCGTTTGCTCTTCCAGTTCGCTGCGTCCGTCCGGATAGAGTCGCTTGGCGCCGTGCAATCCCCAGATCTCCGGCGCCGGATTGAGTTCCAGCATCGGCGGGATCTCTTCCGGCGGACGCCCCGTGATCACCGCCATGCGCGTCCGGCCACGCGCCTCAATCCGCTTCAGCAGTTGCGGAATACCGGACCACGGCCGCGCCTTGAAACGGTTCACGCGAAATCCGGCCAGCGTGCCGTCGTAGTCCAGAAGCAACAGCGACAGTGGCGCGACAGACACCGCGTCAAAAAACTGCTCCAGCTTTTTAGCCGCGTCCCGAGTCAACCGTTCCTCATTGTTTATGCGAGTTTCCGGTGCGCCCCATCTTGCGCAGCCATTGCCATCGAAGCCGGCGCAAATCCATCCGCCGATCAGTTGCCATCCAGGCGAATCTCGCGCAGACCGCTCAGTACATTGGCAGCCCAGCGGTAGATGTTGTTTTCCATCACCTGGCGGCGCATGCGTTGCATGCGATCCTGCCGCTCCACGCGGTTCATTTCAAGACCCCGATGCATCGCCTCGGCTACGCCTTCAATGTCGTAGGGATTCACCACCAGCGCATCGCGCAGTTCCACCGCCGCCCCCGTGAATTTACTCAGGATCAGCACGCCGTCTTCATCGTCGCGCGCCGCCACGTATTCCTTCGCCACCAGGTTCATTCCATCGTGCAGCGATGTCACCAGGCAAAGATCCGAGACCTTGTACCAGCGATCCACTTCTTTGTGGCTGTACTGGCGCTCCAGCAGCAATATCGGCTTCCAGCGCGGCGTCTGGAACCTCAGGTTGATGCGCTCCACTTCTTCATTCACGCGGCGATGCAGATCTGCATACGCCGGAATCCGCGTGCGGCTGGGCGCAGCAATCTGCACAAACGTCAGCCGCTCCCAGTACCACGGATGCTCTTCGATCAGGTGCTCGAACGCCAGCAATCGCTCCACAATGCCTTTGGTGTAGTCCATGCGGTCCACGCCCAGCGCAATGCTCTCCGCGCGTACCCCAAACTCGCGCAGCAATTCCGTGCGCGCAGTGTCCCGATCCTGCCGTTCTTCCTGGTCGCTGCGCAAAGCTGTAACCGGCCCTTCAAAGGCCACGCTCACCGGATACGGACGTACGTTTGTGATGTGCCCATGCCGGCTCACCGACATGTGCTCGCGATCCGTCCGCGACTCGATCACCCGATCTACGGTCGACAGAAAATTGTTGCAGTGCAGCGGAATATGAAAACCGATCAGATCCGCGCCCAGCAATCCGTCCAGCAGCTCAGCCTGCCACGGGCAAATTCCAAAAGCTTCCGGATTCGGCCACGGAATATGCCAGAAAATCGCCACCCGCGCATCCGGCCGCGCCGCCTTCACCAGCCGCGGCAGCAGCGTGAAGTGGTAGTCCTGCACAAACACGACAGGATCGACACACCCTTCCATCTCTTCCAGCAGCGCCGAGGCAAACCGCTCATTCACGCGTTGATAGCATTCCCAGTCGCCCGGCCTGAAAATGGGCCGAGTATGCGCGATATGGCACAACGGCCAAAGCCCTTCGTTCGCGAATCCGTCGTAGTATTTGGCCTCTTCTTCTTCCGTCAGCCACACGCGCCGCAGGGTGTAACGAGGATCGTCCGGTGGCACGCGCAGACGGTCAAATTTATCCACCGTCTCCTTGTCCGCATTGCCGCTGCCGCCTGCCACCCATACGCCATCGCAGGCGCGCAACACCGGCTCAATCGCCGTCACCAGTCCGCTCGGGGGCACGACACAAGTGATTTCCCGCCCCTGCCGCACATGCATGTACGGCTCGCGATTCGACACCACAAAAATCTTGCTCGAACCCGCATTCTCCCGCATGAACACCGCAAGACGCTCTGCTGTCCACAGGTTCTCTCCGGTTGCCCGCAGTCGCGCTTCCGCCTCGGCCGCCGCGCGCGCCGCAATCAGGCTTTCTGCCAGCGTTTCCACTTCCCGCGCCAGCGGAGAAAACAGGCTCAATTCTCTCTTGCCGGCATCGTCCTTTTCATCCCCGTGCCCAATCCGCAAGCGACGCATCCGCTCCGCTACGCGCAGCATCGGCTGTAACAGCAGCCATCGCACCATCACGAAGGTCACCGCAGTGATCAGAACAACCAGCGCCAGGATGCGCAAAAAGCTGCGGCGCCACAGATCGTAGCTTTCGCCTCGGATATAACTCGAATCCGCCACCAGCACCAGCGAGCCTTCGAGCTCATTGCCGTGATGCAGCGGAAACGCCTCTTCCAGCCATTGCTCATCGCCCGTCCGGCCAAACTGGGCCTGCACCGATCCCTTGCGCAGTGACTTCTCCACCGGTTGATGCAAGAGCGTCTTGGCCAGATCTTCTGATCCGGTCCATGCCAGCAGCGTTCCGTCTGCACGAAACACCCCCAGACCCATCGCTCCCGTGCGCGCCTTTGCCGTGTTCAGCAGGTCCGGCAACTCATCCCCGTATCCAGCCGCCAGCAACTGCTCCACATCCGGCTGAATGCTCGTTCCCATCCATTGCGAACGGTGCTGCAGGTCTTCGCGCAAAAAATGCTTGTGCGCCAGTACTTCAAAATAAGTCGAAGCAACGGATACTGCTGTCACGCATGCGACAAGCGCGAGAATCAGGCGCAGGCGAAATGTGTGCATGGCAGTCCCCCCTTCATTTATTTCTTATTCCATCAGTTAGATGCGCCCAAAGCTTTTCTGGTCACGCGCTACAGGCATTTCCAAACACTATCTTTCACACTTTCAGCGAGATGCCGCCAAAACCCGCCGCGGGCCTTGCTCTCAGGTTCTTGTATTTCCGCACCTCAAACCCGCTTCCATAAAGACGCCGATACCGCCTGAGTTTTCCCCTCTGTGCGCTATTCTGTCAGTGGAGAGAGGCTAAAAGCTCTCTGCATCCTGCAACTCGTTGTCTGGTAAACAAATGGCTCTGGATACGATTGAGAGAACTGCCAAGCAACTTGTGCTCACCGTGCAGGATTATTCCGTGTTTGCCTACCGGGTGATGTTCAACCTGTTTCGTCCGCCCGTTTACTGGACCGATTTCCTCATCCAGTCCGATATTATCGGGGTCGGCTCGCTGTCCATCGTGGTTCTGTCAGGTCTGTCTACTGGCGGCGTGCTCGCGTTGCAATCGGCCGCCACTCTCTCTGCCTTCGGCGCCACTGCTGTCACTGGTCAGTTCGTGAGCAAGACAATGATCCGCGAACTGGGCCCTGTCCTCACTGGTGTCATGGTATCCGGTCGAAACGCTTCGTCCATGGCCAGCGAATTGGGTTCCATGGTCGTCACCGAACAAATTGACGCCATGCGCGCCCTCGGGGTCGATCCCCTGCGGAAACTTGTTACTCCAAGAGTGTACTCCAGCATCGCCATGCTGTTCCTGCTCACGATCGTTTCCGACGCCTTCGGCATCATCGGCGGCGGCCTCGTCACCGTCTTCATGAACAACCAGAACGGCCCCCAATATTACGCTCAGGCATGGCAGCACCTGCTCTTCCCTGAAATCCTTCAGGGCCTCGTCAAACCCCTCTTCTTCGGCTATGTTCTCTCCACCATTGGCTGCTTCTATGGCATGCGCACCACCGGCGGCACCGAGGGCGTCGGGCGCTCGACCATTCAGGCCGTCGTCATCTCGTCCGTTCTCATCATCTTTGTCGATTTCCTCATCACCCAGGTCATGATTGCACTGTTCTCCTCATGGGCTTGACCTCACCGCTTCCCCAATCCGCGGATGGAACCAGCACCGCCAGAGCGCCCGAACCTGTGCTCGAATTCCGGCACGTCACTTTGTCATTCCGCGGCCCCGATGTGCTCGAAGACATTTCCTTCTCCCTCGGCCCCGCTGAAACCCGCATTCTGCTGGGCCCTACAGGCGTCGGAAAGAGCGTTCTCCTCAAGCTCGCCAACGGTCTTTTTCTACCCGACAAAGGCAAGATCCTCCTGTTCCAGCACGAAATCTCCGACATGACAGAAGAGTCGCTCTTTCCCCTGCGCACTCGCACCGGTATGGTCTTCCAGGAAGGCGCGCTCTTTGACTCCCTCACGGTCCGTGACAATGTCGCCTACCAATTAGTCCAGGAGCGCGTGCCCGACGACGAAATCGATGCGCGCGTCCACGAAGCCCTGCGTTTCGTCGAACTCGACCAGACCTTCGATATGTTTCCTTCCAGCCTTTCCGGTGGCATGCGCCGCCGTGTCGCCATCGCTCGCGCCCTCATCCATAAACCCGAGCTGCTGCTCTACGATTCCCCCACCGGCGGCCTCGATCCCGTCACCTCCACCACCATCATCGAACTCATCGTCAAGCAGCGCGATGTCTACCGCACACCCTCCCTGCTTGTCACCCATCGCCTGCAGGACGCCTTCACCATGTGTACCCATCGCTTCGACACCGAAAGCGGCCGCATGGTCCCCTTGCCCGAAGGTCAAACCGATCCCGGGACCACATTCCTCATGCTCTCTGAAGGTCGTATGATCTTCGACGGCTCCCTCCACGACCTCGTTTCGAGCCAGGACCCTTTCGTTCGCGAATTCCTGCAATAACAAGTCCTCTGTTCCTCCCCAGCACCCGCATGCCTTGCATCCAAATACGAAGTACGCGCATGAATCTCTCTCGCTCGCGAATTGTCGTCCTCCTGCTTCTCGCATTGGCTCTGCCATGGTCCCGCCCAGCTGCCGCTTATTCCCTGCTGACCCACGAACAGCTTGTTGACCTCGCGTGGAAGGACTCCATCGTTCCTCTGCTCCTCAGCCGCTACCCCGGCCTCACCCCCGCCCAACTCGACGAAGCTCGTGCCTACGCCTACGGCGGCTGCGTCATTCAGGACATCGGTTATTACCCCTTCGGCGACGCTTCATTTTCTGATCTCACCCACTACGTGCGCTCGGGCGACTTCGTGGTGAGCCTCTTCCGCAACGCAAAGAACGCCGACGAGCTTGCCTTCGCCATTGGGGCTCTCTCCCATTACATCGGCGACTCGGTTGGCCACTCCATTCCCACCAACCGTGCCGTCCCCATCGAGTTCCCCAAGCTCGCCGCAAAATACGGCCCGGTAGTCAACTATGCTGAAGGCGAGCATCAGCACATACAAACCGAGTTCGCCTTCGATATCGATCAGATCGCTCATCGCCGCGTGGCGCCGCTTCGCTTCATGCGCCACATCGGCCTGCAGGTGCCCGTCAAACAACTCGCCTTGGCGTACTTCCAGACCTACGGGCTCTCTGAGGATTTCTCCACGCGCCGCGGCCGCCGCTTCAACGTCAAAGACTACCGCTTCGCCGTGCGCACCTTTATCCCCCGCATCGCATACGCAGTCACGCTGCTGCATCGCCGCCACGAACCGCCCGAGCCCGACACCCCCGAAGCCATCGAAATGGCGAACGAAGCGGCAGCGACTGCCCTCGAAAATAATTGGGACACCTACCGTCGCAAAGCTGGCATCGGCACCTACGCCCTGGCGGGATTTCTCTTCATACTTCCCAAAATCGGCCCCCTCACACTCGTTGCCGTAAAAGGCCCCAGTACCGCCACCGAGGGCGACTACCTGCATAGCGTCGCCCTTTCCATCACCATCCTTCGCAGTACCCTCCAACGATTCACTCCTCCACCTGCTGACCAAAACGCCGCAACCCATCGTGCGCCGCCGCCTGCTGTGATTTTGCAAATGCTTGCCTCCACCAACCCAGACACGCTTCTGCGCTCCCACGATCCGAATCACCCCTTGCCCAACCGCGATCTCGACACGGGAAATGTCGTCAAGCCCGGCGGCTATTCTCTCACTGATTTCACCTACGCACTGCTGCTCCATCGCCTCGCCCAGCAGCCCAACCAGGCGATTCCTCCCGACATCAAGAGCGACGTGCTTGCCTATTACGCCGACCCCAACGCTCCGATTGCCACAAAGAAAAACCCGGCGCAATGGGCTCAGGTGCGAGCCGATCTCGCCATCCTCAACACCATGACCACCAGCAACGAACCCGAGCCCTATCCGACCTACGGCAACGATGCAGCCAACATGGAGTAGCCCGCTGCAGCGAATGGCCCCCATCTGCTAGCCTTGCAATTTCGGGCACAAATCTCACCGGCAGGTGCATGCATGGGCTTCAAATTTCAAGGCTTTGATTTCCTTCATCTCGACGCGGGTTTCAGCGAAGACGAGCTCCTCGTTCGCCGCACTGCACGCGACTTCGTTGAAGACAACATCATCCCCATCATCGAAGAGTGCTTCCGCACCGGCCGCTTTCCGCGCGAACTCGTCCCACTCATGGGCAACCTCGGCTTCTTCGGCGCCAACCTCGAGGGCTACGGCTGCGCCGGTATGTCCAACGTCGAATACGGACTGGTCACCCAGGAGCTCGAACGCGGCGACTCCGGTCTGCGCAGCTTCGTCAGCGTCCAGTCCGCGCTGGTCATGTATCCCATCTACACCTTTGGCTCCGACGAACAGAAGAACCAGTGGCTTCCCGCTCTCGCCAGGGGAGAAAAGCTCGGCTGCTTCGGCCTCACCGAACCCGGCTTCGGCTCTAACCCCGGCGGCATGACCACCACCGCACGCAAATCCGGCAACGAGTACATCCTTACCGGCGAAAAAATGTGGATCACCTCCGGCAACATCGCCGACGTCGCCGTCATCTGGGCCAAAGTTGAAAATGAAGACAATCGCGTCCGCGGCTTCCTCGTCGAAACCAACCGCAAAGGCTTTCGCGCCGACGAAGTCCACGGCAAGTGGTCGCTGCGCGCGTCCGTCACCAGCGGCCTGTCCCTACAGGATGTGCATATTCCCGAGACCAACCTCTTGCCCGGGACCGGCGGCCTCAAGAGCCCGTTGATGTGCCTCAATCAGGCGCGCTACGGCATTGGCTGGGGCGCAATCGGCGCTGCCATGTCCTGCTACGACACAGCGTTGCAATACGCCAAGACCCGCAAACAATTCCACAACCAGCCCATCGCCAGCCATCAGCTCATCCAGGAAAAACTAGTCTGGATGGCCACCGAGATCTCCAAGGCGCAGCTTCTCTCGCTCCACGTAGGCCGTCTCAAAGACGCCGGCACCGTCGGCCACGAACACATCTCGATGGCCAAACGCAACAACGTCTGGATGGCGCTCGAATGCGCTCGCACCGCGCGCGATATCCTCGGCGCCAATGGCATCACAGAGGATTACCCCATCATGCGACACATGATGAATCTGGAGTCCGTGAAGACCTATGAAGGCACGCACGACATCCACGCGCTGATTCTCGGCCAGCACCTCACCGGAATCGCCGCGTATTGAATTTCGTGCTGCCCCGGCACATCAGCCCTGGTGATGTTCGTGGTATTCGTGATGTTCCTGGTGAGCCTGCTCATGGTGCTCGCCGCCATGTTCGCCTTCCGCCGGCTTAGGGCTTGTCACGAAAGGCGCAAGGCATTCAAGCAACTTGTCGAGATTCTCTCCGCGCGTCAGCAGTCTTTCAATCTGTACGCGGATCTCTGCACGCTCGTTGGTTGCTTGATCAAAGGCATTATCATAGCCTGAAAGAGACATTGTGTCGGACCTCGCAGCGATACTAGCATGACGTTGATCGCACCCCTGAAGCCCTTGCAGTAACCAATTGTGAATAAATGCGCCGTAACTAAAAACCCCAATATCCATGCTGGATTTCTTCTTAGTCGACCCGGCGAAAATTGATCGCTCCAACGCAAAGTAACTCACTTTAGTGAACAAAGTACCGCGCAACCAAAGCGGTCGAGTAACCTATTTGCGGTTCACGCTTCAAGCAATGAAACCTCGCGCACTCCTGCAGGCCCGTTCTTCTGCGGCCCATTTTCCCCGGGAGTGATCAACACCGTCTTCAGCTCAAACGCGGCCAGTGAGACGGCATGATCCAGTCCCAGCACCTCCGACTTAAGCTTGGCCTCCGTCGCTTTGCCCGACCGTTCCTGCAGCCGCACAATTACCGCACCCGGCACATGTTCCGCCTGCTTCATCGCCGGCACCCACACATTGTTCGGCGTAATCTCCATGAGCGACTTTTCCCACGGTTCGCTTCCACTGTGGGCAGAATCCGTCACGAACTCCGCAGGCGACTGCAATTCCTCAGCGCGCCGATCGAGACCGTGCTCACTCCACGGGCCGCGTTTGCCCAACAGCCAGAAGCGCCGTTCCTGTCGTCCCTGGTCCTGCCATGCATTGTTGTCGTTGTGCGGAACCTGTCCCGGATTGTGTCGCGCAAACGGAGCTGAGCGAATCAACACCGTGCGAAACAGCCCGTTCAAGCAGTCGTAGCTGTACGTCTGTCGATTCAAAATCGCCACCGTGTAGTCCGCGCCGCCAACTGAGCCCTGCACCGCGCCCCAATCCTGGTAAGGCTCTTCTTCGCCGTTGGTGCGCCGCTCCAGCACCGCGCCCGGCACTTTGGCAAACATCCGCGGCTGAGCCAGCGCCGTTGGAAGCTCCAGCTTCAGCATCTGTTCCTTCTGGCGCCAGTCAATCACAAAGCGCAACTCGATAAAATCCATTCCTGCAAACTCGGCAATGTCCAGCACAATTTCCGAGTCCTGCCAGCGCGCTCGCTGTCGTGTCACCCGTGTCACCGCACCATTCTCGATCACCGCCGACGATTCCAGCGTTGGCCGTCCCAGCTCCAACCGAAATTCGTTGATGCCGTGGGCCCACGTGTCGCTCGTATCCCCAATCACCACCAGACCCATCGAACCAGCAAGCAACTCCGCTCCATCCTCGGCCTTGAACGACGAGATCCCGAATCCCGTGTCCGACACCGTCGCAAATCCCTTGAAGCCCTCGCCCGCTGGCGCATCGCCATGTGCCAGCTCAAATACCTTGTAGCCGCACGGCGGCAGCTCCACCCACGCCGAAAGCCTCTGCAGAAACGGCGTCATGCTCGCCGATGGCCGCCATTGCGCCGGAACCGCTCCCCCGTCCTTCGCTCGCAAGTGCGTGACCGGCGCGCGTCCCGATGGGTTGTCATCGGTGTAAAACTCCGCCAGCGCTTTGCGCCGCCACGGCAGCGGATTGAAAAGAAACACCGCGCCCTCGGCAACGCTGCTCAAATCCACGCGCTTCGCCATCTTCTCCAGTGCCGTCACCTTCTCCGTCTGCGCCACTTCGCACGCATATCCAAGGCTGTCTCTCACATCTTCGTAATCGGAATACAGCGAGGTTCCAGCCATCATGTCGTGGAACTGGCAGAACAACACCTTCCACCAGCTCTCCGCATAATCCTGCGCAGGATATGCGTGACCTGTCTCCCAGTTCGCCGCCAGTGAGATCGTTTCCGCCTCTACGAGCGCACGTTCCGCCCGGCGATTCTGATACTTCCCTTCGCCATTGGCCGAATAGCATCCACGCGCATGATGCTGCAGATCGCCCTTCACCACCGGCAAAGACCCAAACGCCGAAGACGCCTCGACCGTACGGAAAAACTCCCGCAACGTGCTGAAACGCAGCTCCGGCAGCGTCGAGTCCTTCTGCAATGCGAGCACCTGCGCGATCTGTTCCTTCGTCACCGCGCCGCCATGATCCCCCACTCCAAGGAAAAACGCGCCATGATTAAATCCCGACGCAAATACACCTTCCACCGCCGGTCGCAGTTGTTCGGCATCCATGTCATATCCATGCCAGATCCGGCTCACCAGCACCCGCGATCCGTCCGGTCCTTCCCACCAAAACAGAAGCGGCAGCTTCATCTCATGTTCCTGCGGCCGCATAAACGCGTAGTAGCCATATCCCGCCCGCTTCAGAATCGTCGGCAATCCCGCTGCATGCCCAAACGAATCCGGATTGAATCCGATCTGCACATCCACGCCCAGCGTCTGCTGGCAAAATTCCTTCCCATACAGGCAGTGCCTTACAAAGCTCTCCGTCGCAGGAATATTGCAATCCGGCTCCACGGGCCAGCCGCCCACAACTTCCCAGCGCCCCTCGCGAATCCGCTGTCGTATCTCGTCCATCATCGATGGATCCGCCCGCTCTGCCCAGCGATAGTGTGCCGACGACGAATGCGTATAGCAGAATCCCGGAGTCTCTTTGATCCGATTGAGCGCGCTGCGAAACGTCGATAGCACCGTGTCCGCGCCGTCGCGCCAGGGCCACAGCCACGCTGCATCAATGTGCGAGTGCCCGATAATATGAATCACCTTCTTGTCCGCAGCCTGACCCGCCTGCAGCGCCAGCGCCGGTGCCACAACCGCTCCCACCGTCGCCGCCGTTCCCCTCACCAGAAACGCACGCCGCGATACCTCACCCATGACTTTCCCCATCGTCCGCTCCCTACGCTTGTCCCGATTCACTTGCCCCAATCTCTCGCCCCACTTCGGTATCGACAAGCGCCGCCATCAACGCCGCCACATCGCCAATCCGCGCTCCCAACACTGAAGGCACCAGCTCGCAGGCCTCCGCAGCCTGCGGCAACGCCTCTTCGGCAATCACCTTCCGCGCTGGCCCCAGCACACGCTCCCCCAGCGCAACGCCCAGTGAACCAAACACAATCACCTGGGGATTCAGCGCATCGATTAGCAGCGCCAGCCCGCGCCCCATCCACCGTCCCGCGGCCGCAGCCACCTGCAACGCGTCTCCATCGTCAGCCAGCATCGCCTCCACCAGTTCGCGGATGGGCATCTGCGTTGTCCACCGTGCCGGGAACATCTTCGCTGCCAACTCCACCAGCCCCGCCCCTGATGCAAACGATTCCCACGATCCGCGCTTGCCAAATCCCGGCGGTCCATCCTCGGCCAGCCGCCAGTGCCCTACCTCGCCTGCTGCATCGCTCGCTCCGCGCAGAATCTGTCCATTCACAATCAGCCCTGCGCCAATCCCGGTTCCAAACGTCAGAAAGATCAGGTGCCGCAGATCCCCGCGGCCTCGCCCCACGCCAAATCGAAGCTCCGCCAGCGCGCCGGCGTTTCCGTCATGCTCCACGCACACTGGCAATCCCGGAAACGCCTCCATCAAACGGTCCTTCAACCGAGCTTGGTGCCACCCCGGCAGATGCGGCGGATTCAAAAGAATCCCCTCGGCAATCTTCAGCGGCCCGCCCACAGAAACACTCACGGCCGCTATGCTCCGCCCCGCGCTTCGCGCCCCTTCGATCAAGGTCTTGCCCGCATCCACCATCCTTGGCAACGTCTTTGTATACGACTCCGTGGCCTGCGTCGGAATCTCCGCGCGCTGCAGAATCTCTCCGTCCCGCGTCCCCTCCACGCACGCGGTCTTCGTCCCGCCAATGTCGAGCCCCAGCACAGTGCGGATAATTCCATCCATCGTTGCCTCGCTCCCCACCGTTCCCTCTCGCAGCGTCGCGCCGGGCTCGCCGCATTCTAGCATCGCTTTCGCCAGACTTGACCTTCTCGCCCTATCTTGACCCTTTCCATCTCGCCCCGTTACGATGAGCAAACGCTAGGCTCTCAGCGTCCACTGCGAAGAATTCCCTCGCGGGGCCCATGCAGGCTAGAGGACAGCTTTTCATCGTGGATTCTCTGACCCAAAGATTCAGCGTCATCGCGGGCTTCTCTCTGCTGGTGGCGCTGCTCCTCGGCAGTTCGTGGATCATTCGCAATCAGGTAAGCGCCCAGGTCGAGAATCAGAACTGGCTTGCCCGCTCCGCTGATGTGCGCCTCGCCCTCGAGCAAACCCAAACGCTGCTCACCGATGCGGAAACCGGGCAGCGCGGCTTTCTCTATACAGGGAATCCCAAATACCTCACCCCCTACAATGAAGCCATCACCAACGTCGAGCGTCGCATTCAGGACCTCCGCGAGCTCACATCCGACAATCCCCGGCAACACCAGAATCTCGCAGCCGTCGCTCAGTTAACCTCGCTAAAACTGCAGGAATTAGCCTCAACCATCGAGTTGTATCGCGCCGGAAAGCCCGATGAAGCGCGCGCCACCGTGCTCTCCGATCGCGGCCTGATGATCATGACCGATCTCCGCCGCGTCCTCGGCCAGATGAAAGTCGAGGAAGAGCGCCTCGAAGGCGTGCGCGAAACCGAATATCTGCATAGCATTCGCGTTACCGTAGCTTGCATCTACGCCACCAGCGCCATCGCAGTTCTCGGCCTCATCTTGCTCGCTTACTACATCCTGCGCGAACGCAACCTGCGCGAAACCTACGCCCGCGAGCTCCGCACTCGCGAAGAATGGCTCCGCGTCACCCTTACAAGCATCGGCGACGCAGTCATTGCCACCGACGCGCAAGGAAAGGTCACCTTTCTCAATCCCGTGGCAGAGTCGCTCACCGGCATAAGCCACGCCGAAGCCCTTAACAAACACATCGATACCATCTTCCCCATCTTTAACGAATTCACCGGCGCGGTCGCCGAAAACCCCGTTGCAAAGGTCATGAGCCTCGGCGTCGTCGTCGGCCTCGCCAATCACACCGCGCTGCGCCATCGCGACGGCCACATGATTCCCATTGAAGACAGCGCCGCTCCCATTCGCGCCATCGGCGGAGAAACCCTCGGCGTCGTCCTCGTCTTCCACGATGTCACCGCCGAACGCAATTCGCAGGAAGTCCTCCGCAGAACCGAAAAGCTAGCCGCCGCCGCCCGCCTCTCCGCAACCGTCGCGCACGAAATCAATAATCCGCTCGAAGCCGTCACCAACATCCTCTTTCTCACCATGATGTCCCCTGAGCTCCCACCCGACATCCGCGAACAACTCAGCCTCGCTGAACGCGAGCTGGAGCGCGTCGCCCATATCACCCGTCAAACTCTCGGCTTCTATCGCGACTCCACCCTGCCCGAACACGTCGACATCGCCTCCATCGTCGAGGCCGTCCTCAAGCTCTACCACAATAAAATCGAATCCCGCCACATCGAAATCGATCACAAAATGGAAGGATGTCCGACCGTCTGGGGCGCTCCGGGAGAACTCAAGCAGGTCATCTCCAATCTGCTCTCCAACGCCATCGATGCTGTGCCCTACGGTGGCAAAATTGCCATCTACTGCGCCCGCCGCGAAACGCCTCAGGGCTTCTTCGGCGAGCTCATTGTCGAAGACAGCGGGCCCGGCGTCTCACCCGAACACGCTCCCCGCATCTTCGACCCCTTCTTCACCACGAAAAAGGATGTTGGCACCGGCCTCGGCCTCTGGGTCACGCAGGAAATCGTGAGCCGCCACGGCGGCACCATCGCGCTCCGCAAAGATATCTCTGCCAGCGGCCTTCGCGGCGCCTCCTTCATCGTCCTCTTTCCCTCTGAACCCGCAAATCCCGGAGTCAGCCCCGAAAGCATCCCGGCCAACTCCGTCTAAACCATCGACAACCTGGCAGCGGTGCGGCATAGTCGTACACATGCGCTCATCCGCCATCTTTCACCGCGCCGTCTCTGCCTTCGCACTCATCACCGCGCCGCTCGCCATCCCACTCACTGCGCAGCAGCCCGCCGCCCCGCCCATCGTACTTCACGCGGCCCGCCTGCTCCAGATCGATTCCGGCAAGCTTCTCCAACCCGGCGAAATCCTCGTCGAAGGCGATCGCATCCGTGCCGTCGGTCCCTCCGTTGACCACCCAGCCGGCGCAAAAATCATCGACCTCGGCGACACCACCCTGCTCCCCGGCCTCATCGACGCACACGTCCATCTCTTCCTCCATCCCGGCGCTGAAGATCTTCAAACCGTCGAAGAGTCCGTCCCCTGGCGCGTCATCCTCGCCGAACAGGCCGCCAAGGCCGACCTCCTCGCCGGCTACACCGCCGAGCGCGATATGGGCACAGAAGGCGCAGGTTCTGCCGACACCGCCATTCGCGATGCCATCACCCAGGGATTCATCCTCGGACCCCGCCTGCGCATCAGCGGCAACGCCATCGATATCCTCGGCGGCCACGAAGATGCGCGCGGCTACAACCCCGCACAACATGTTCTCTCCAATGCCGATTACGCCAACTCCGCCGACCAAATCATCGAAGTCATGCGCGAGCAGCATAAGGAAGGCTCCGATTTCGCCAAGATTTACGAAACCGGTCCCGACAAAATGGTCGACGGCGTCCTCGTCACGCCCTTCCAGTTCAATGCCGCCCAGCTCACCGCCGCAGTCGAAGAAGCCCGGCGCCTCGGCACCACCGTCGGCGTTCACGCCATGGGCGAACCCGGCACTCTCTACGCCGCACAAGCCGGTGTCGCCTCCATCGATCACGCTACGCAGCTCTCCGATGAAACCGTGCGCCTCATGAAAGAGAAGGGCATCTTCGCTGTGCCCACCTTTGCCATCTTCGAATACTTCGCCCAGCACCGGGAGTCACAAGATCAGGCGGCAAGTGAGGCCGCCATGCTCGAATACAAGATCGCGCAATTTAAAAAGCAGCTCGCCGCTGGCGTCTCTTTCGCTGTTGGTTCCGATGTGGGCCCCTTCCCGCACGGTACGCAGGCCCGCGAGCTCACCTTGCTGGTCAAGTATGGAATGACTCCGCTCGCTGCTCTCCAGGCCGACATGATGAACGGAGCAAAGCTTCTCGGATGGGCCGGCCAGATCGGCGAGCTCAAGCCCGGCTACTACGCCGACATCGTTGCCGTCCCCGGCAACCCGCTCAATGACATCAGCGTCTGCGAACACGTCCAATTTGTCATGAAAGGCGGCGCGATCGTCCGCCATGAATAACGCGTCTCTACGTGCGCTTCGACGCTGCGTCCTGCTTTTTGCGTTGCTCCAGCTTTTCCAGCGCCTTCACAAACCGCTCCGGTTTGTTCGGCATCTGCGACTCTTCCACTCCCTTGCGGTAACCGCCCAAATAAATGGAATAGAGAATCGCCAGTGAGCAACCAATGCCCCAGAGAAAGCCGATGCACAGGCCAAGAATGGCCGCGGGGCCAAATTCAGACATCTTGCTGCTTGCCTTTCAGGCCAGGCTCACACGGCAACCGTGAAGCTGTGCTCGTCGCGCGTCACCGCGTGATACAGCGTGTCGCGTTCCACCGGCACGCGCCCTGCCTCGGTGATTAGTCGGCAAAGATCCTTGCGCGTCATGCCCTGCGGCGTGGTCGCGCCCGCATCGTGATAAATCTTCTCTTCAATCACCGTGCCATCCAAATCGTCCGCGCCAAAACGTAGCGCAATCTGCGCAATCTTCGGTGTCATCATCTGCCAGTAGGCCTTCACGTGCGCAAAGTTATCCAGCATCAGCCGGCTCACCGCAATCTGGCGGATATCCGTCAGCCCCGTCGTCACCGGCAGGTGATCCAGCGGCGTGTTCTCCGGATGAAACGCCAGCGGAATAAATGTCTGGAACCCGCCCGTTTCGTCCTGTAGCGCGCGCAGCTTCATCAGATGATCCACGCGGTCCTCATCGTTTTCGATGTGCCCATAGAGCATCGTCGCATTCGACTTGAACCCCATCTTGTGCGCCAGCCGCGCCGTCTCCAGCCACTCGTCGCCATCAATCTTGTGGTCGCAGATAATCGAGCGCACCCGCGAGGCAAAAATCTCCGCGCCGCCCCCAGGCATCGAGTCCACGCCCGCTTCGCGCAGCTTCCTGAGCGTCTCTTCGATCGTCAGCTTTGCGCGCCGCGCCAGATATGCCACCTCCACCATCGTGAATGCCTTGATGTGCACCTTGGGGAAGCGCACCTTCAATCCCTTCACCAGGTCGAGAAAATATTCCAGCGGCAAATCCGGGTGCAGCCCGCCGACAATGTGAAACTCCGTCACCGCTTCCGAGTAGCCGGATGCCGCCGTCTCCCATGCCTCTTCCAGCGCCATCGTGTACCCCGCGGGATCGCCCTTCTTCCGCCCGAACGCGCAGAGCTTGCACGCTGCCACGCACACATTCGTAGGGTTGATGTGTCGATTCACATTGAAGTACGTCACGTCGCCGTGCATCCGCTCGCGCACATGATTCGCCAGCCATCCCACCGCCAGCACATCCGGCGAACGATACAGCGTCAATCCGTCCGCCGCGCTCAACCGCTCCCCGGCCATCACTTTGGCCGCAATGGGCTCCAGCTTTGAGTCATAAGTCCTGAATCCGGACACAGCCTGCGAATTGGACGCTTCAGCCTGCATACCTTGATGATACCGAATCCCCGATTTTCGCGCCCGCGCCTACCGCTGCCCTACCTCGGCAGCGCTCGGCCCGCTCGGTTCCACCAGCACGCCATTATCCAGCGACGCAGCCAGCAACCGCCCGTTCGTAGCCCGCACCGCAGACAGGCGATATCCCGTCTGCCACCACTTCCATGCCAGCGTCTTCGGATCGATTGCGTACACAAAGTCGCTGCCCCGCGAGCTCACCAGAATCGTGTTTAACCCCGCATCAAAACAAAGATCGTCCACATCCACCAGCGGCAACCGGTGCACCCACATCCAGTTCTTGCCGCCGTCATGTGTAAAGTAGACGCCCTCGCGCGCGCCGATCCAGAGCGTCCCATCCGACGAAAACGTGATTCGATGAATCCTCGTCAACACCGTCGGAATTCCCAGCGGCCACCAGCTCTGTCCGCCATCGTGCGAGACCACCACCGCATCCGGCCGCGCCGCCGCCATCTGCATACCATGCGCTGCCACCGAGAGATACCCCGTCACTCCCATCACCGGGCCGCCCTGCCACGTCGCTCCCTGGTCGTGACTCGTATAAACACCGCCCGTCGTCGAGGCAAGCCACGTATCGCTCGTCAGGTCCAGCGCAAAGACGCGCCCGTCCATCACGTGCGGCGCTGCTTTCACTTGCTTCTCGGTCGTCACTCGCGTCCCGTGCACCGTCGTCGTCGACGCCTTCATCTCCGTATTCGCAATCACATTGCGCGCTTCCCAGGACTTCGCATCCAGCGCCAGCGCAAATAGCCCGTTGTTCGTCCCGGCCAACACCGTCCCGTCTCCCGATTGCGCCAGCGCGAACACATCGCGTCCATCCAGCCCATCCGCCAATTGCTTCCATTCTGCGCCGTTGTTTCCCGAGACAAACACGCTCCCGTATGCCTTGTCGTTCACCACTCCCGCATAAATACGCGCGGCGTCCCGCCGGTCCACCAGCAACGCTTCTACTTTTCTCTCGGAAATGCCCAGGTTCGATTGCGCAAAGGTCTCCGCTCCATCATTGCTCGCCAGCACCCCGCCGCGGTCCGTCGCCAGCAACACGTGCTTGGTATTCGAGGAATCGATCGAAACGTCATTCACAATCACATCCGGCCCCGTCATCCGCCGGAACGTCCTGCCCCCATCCGTCGTCTTGTATAAGCCTTCCGTAGTCCCTGCGTACACAACTTCCCGATTTTCAGGGTCCTGCTTCAGCACCCTCGTCCGCCGCGCCGTCGCCGGAATCCCCGCAATCTTCCGGAACAACTCGCCCGCGCTCTCGCTCTTGTAGATGCCGCTGCATGCGCTGGCATAAATCACCCGCGGCTTCGCCGGATCGATGATGATCGAAAACACATCCGAATCGTCGATCACGCCCTTCTTGATGTTGTGCCAGTTCTTGCCGCCGTCTTCCGTCTTCCACGGCAGATGCCATGTTCCCGCATACACGATCTCCGGATTGCCCGGATCCACCGCCAGCGACTGCACCTCGTGAATCTCGTGGCTGCCTGGCGGACTGATCTCCGCCCACGTCGTTCCGTGATCGCTGCTGCGAAATACCCCTTGCAATGTTCCCGCAAAGAACAGCGCGGGATTTGAATGCGCCTGGATCAGCGAGAATACGGCCTGCCCGCGCAAGCCGGACGATTCCGTCCAGCTCCGCCCCCGGTCTCTGCTCGCCCACAACCCGCCGCCCGTCCGGTTCAACGCCCACGCCGATGCGAACACATTCGCAGGATTCTCCGCATCCACCACAATGTGATCGATCACCAGGTCGCCTTCGGTTCCCAGCTTCGCCAGCCTGTGCCAGCTCGCCCCGCCGTCTTCCGACTCATAGATCCAGCTGTTCGTGGTTCCCAGGTAGAGATGGTTCGGCTCGCCGGCGACAGCGGTCAACGAGCGAGCATCGCCGCCGTCGGGGCCAACCGCGCTCCATGGCGCCTGCGCGCCAAATCCATACGTTGGAATGGAAAAAAGAAAAGTAAGTAGGACGCTGACCCATCCTCCGCGCCTGCGTGCAAACTCAAGAACTGTGCGCTGACGACACGTCAACAAGGCTGCTCCCCAACATCCCAAAAATGCTCTTCATAAAACAAAGAGGCTGACCACCAAAGGGTCAACCTCCTGAAAAGTCGCAGAGGAATCTGGTTGTGCCTCCCGCGAGCCCCACTCGTCTTGAGCGGGCTCGCAGTCAGCATTGCTTTTCAGGCCGTGGTCCTTTCGCGCTTCTTTTGCGCAAGCGGCGCCACGGGTTGGCTTAGTTCGACGACGCAGCCTTGTGGTGGTGACGCGTCGGAAGCGGCTTCCGCTTCTGTGCCTTCACCGCAGACTCATCCACCGGCGTTGTCCCCTGCACATCGGCGTTGAAGTCCGCGCCTGCAGGCACCAGGTAGTCTTCCACTGTCTTGCCATCGGTTGCCGAGGTGACCACTCCGACGCGTGCTGCGTCGATGCCCTTCTCGTCCACCAGGTAAGCCTTGGCATTCACCGCGCGCTGTGCCGCCGGATCATCCGGGGTCTTGGCGTGCTTGTGCTTGGCTGCAAAGGCTTGCGCCTTCTCGAGCTTCGCCTTTTCCTTCGCGTCGGATTCGCCAATCAGCATGGCCTTCGCGTCTGCCTGCTTCTGCAGATCGAGCGCCACTTCATCCAGGCAAGCCTTCGCTTCGTTGTCTACACGGGTCGGACGAGTCTTGTCCTTCTCAAACGAGATGGAGCAGAGCGCCGAGGCGTGCGGTTGCGGCGGCGGCGGCGGAGCCACGATCGTCACTGCAGTGGTCGACGAGGCCGAGTGGCCCTTGTCGTCTGCCACGTTGCAGGTGATGTCGACCGAACCCGTCGGTGCGCCGGTTGAGTTGTACGTCGCCGTGGTGCCGGAACCGGAAACCGTTCCAGACTGCGCCGAGTAGCTGTAGGTCAGCGGACGATTCTGCGGGCTTACGCCGGTCGCCGTGATCGTCGCCGAGTCACCCGGCTTGATCGTCGTCGGGCTGGCCGAGCAGCTGATCGTCGGCGGCTCGAATTCCTTCACCGTGTAGGTCGTCGAAGCATCCGCAACCTGCCAGGGCTTCAGGCCTTCCTTGCCCGGCTTGCCTTCCTTCACGCCGCACTTCACTGTGTAGCTGCCGGGAGCCTGATTCGATGTGTTCACCGTCGCCGTCGTGCCGTTGCCGGTCACACCGTCGCCGCCCCACGTGTAGATCGCATTCTCCTTCGGATTCAGGCCGCTGGCCGTCGCCGTCAAAGTAATCGGTTCGCCTTGGAAGACCGAGGTCGGGCTGGCCGAGCAGGCAATCGTCGGAGGTGGCGGAGGCGCAATCGTACCGACATGGAATACCACGCCGCCGCTCAATGTCGCCGCATTGATGTTCGCGCGGCCGCCATAAATCTGCTGGCCAAAGTCCGCGTGCATGTAGCTGTAATCGGCCTGGAAAATGCGGATCGCCAGATGGTGATTAAATAGCGGCGTCTCGTAGTCCATGCCGCCGCCTGCCGTTAGATCCGGTCCCCAGCGATAGGGATTGAAGTCTGGGCCGCCAATGCGCGCCGCTCCCACTAGAGCGTGCACAAACGGCGTGATGTCGCCGGTAGGATAACGGAAAATAATGCCGCCTGAGTAAGTCGTGAACCCATCGTCGTTTCCGTGCGTTCCAATGTTGCTCAGACCCTTTTGCGTGCCCCACTCGTGAATGCCAAACTCGCCCTGCACACCCACGTACTTGTTGAAGTAATAGGCGCCGCTGAACAGTCCACCAAGGTTCACGGCATCGTAAGAGTAAGGGGCCACCGTCCCATCCGGCTGCGGAACCTGAACGGTTCCATGCGGCGCCAAATAGCTGTAACCGGCAAAGATATCCCACCGCGATGCATAATCTTGCGGGGACACCTTGGGCGCCGATTGCGCAGTAGCCTGGGTCGCCAGCACTGTCGGCGCGAGAGCAACACACGCCATTGTCAGTACTCGGCTCAAAGATTTCATAGTTTGCAGATACATTCGATTGATCCTCCGCAGTCGAACTGATTCGTTCGTGGTCAAGCGGTCTTCTTCTTACACCGCTTTCTGGACTTGAATCGTCTAGGCTCCTCGAGAGAGCTCGGAAAGCACTGACACCACGACATTAAACGTACCATAGGTACACCATGTCAGCGCACACTTTTTCATACAGTTACCGGCGAAAATACCCCTGAAAAGCCGGTCAGTTCCCTGACCCAAATTGCACAATTCCCGTTACTTGTTTTAACTGGGACTTTCCCGACTCACCCCATGTTCAGAGTCTTGAGAAGGCTGCGCGGTTCGCGCTGGATCTTTTCTTGTAGAAGCGTAATTGCATAAAGAAGTTGCTCGGGACGGGGTGGACAACCCGGCACATACACATCCACAGGTATCACTTGGTTCACACCCTGCACTACCGCGTAATTGTTAAAAACACCCCCTGAAGTCGCGCAGGCACCCATTGAAATCACCCACTTCGGCTCCGGCATCTGGTCATACAGCCTCCGGATTACCGGTGCCATCTTCTGGCAAACCCGCCCCGCAATGATCATCAGATCAGCTTGCCGGGGAGAAGGCCTGAAAACCTCCGCGCCGAACCGCGCCACATCAAACCGCGACGCCCCCATCGACATCATCTCGATCGCGCAGCACGCCAGACCGAACGTCACCGGCCAAACCGAGCTCTTGCGCACCCAGTTCACGGCAAAATCCAGTGAGGTCAGGAAAACGCCCTCCGGCTCATCGAAACCATAACTGACTTCCTTCAGCTTGGCGCGATTGATTGCGCTGCTTTCCAGATTGCCAAACAGGTATCGATCCCGCTCCTGCAACGTCCCCATACCCCTACTATAAACTGCCTTGCGCTCTGTGCCGATGATTCCACGTCCGTATCTTTTGATTTCGCCCCGTCTTCCCCCCGCAGAATGCCGCACGCGCGCCGGCTTTCCTCACCTCCCGCTCTCAGCCATGCGATATCCTTCAATGTTCATTGCCAGCCAGTTCAGCCAGCCTTGCCGAGCGTCCCCCTCCGGCATCGCGGCCAGCTGCATGAAATGCTCGTTTTTAGGCGTCTGTGCACGTCAGCCCGCACACCGCATCGTGATGCAGCAATCTCCGTCCGGCTCTCTCACGCGGACCCTTTTTTGGAGCAGATTCAAAATGCGCAGTTGCCGTAATCCGTTGCTGTTCCTCCCCGCCCTCTTGCTTTCCTCCGCTACCGCTTTTGCCCAGGCACCCGCCACGCAAGCCCAGATCGCCGCCCTCCAGCAGCAAATCCAGTCGGCCCAAAGGAACGCAGACAACGCCTGGATGCTTGTCTCTGCCGCGCTCGTTCTCCTCATGACCGGCCCCGGTCTCGCGCTCTTCTACGGCGGCCTCGTACGGCGCAAAAACATCCTTGCCACCATGATGCAGAGCTTTGCCATGATGGGCCTCGTCACCATCCTCTGGGCGGTCTGCGGCTACTCCCTCGCCTTCGGCCACGGCAACGCCTTCATCGGCGGCTTCGAACACATCTTCCTGCGCGGCGTCGGCCTCGCTCCCAACACCGACTACGCCGCCACCATCCCCGAGCAGACCTACATGATCTACCAGCTCATGTTTGCCATCATCACGCCTGCGCTCATCACCGGCGCCTTCGCCGAACGCATGAAGTTCAGCGCCATGGCCGTCTTTCTCTCCCTCTGGTCGCTGCTCGTCTATAGCCCCATGGCCCACATGGTCTGGGGCGTCGGCGGACTCCTCAATGCCGGCGGCGGCCACATTCCCTCGCTCGACTTCGCCGGCGGCACCGTCGTCCACATCACTTCCGGCGTCTCCGCGCTCGTCACCGCCATCTATCTCGGCAAACGCCTCGGTTATCCCCACACCAACATGCCGCCCCACTCCATGGTCCTCAGCTTTATCGGAGCCTGCCTGCTCTGGGTCGGCTGGTTCGGCTTCAATGCCGGCAGCGCCCTTGGCTCCGGTCCGCTCGCCACCAGCGCCTTCGTCAACACCCACTTCGCTGCCGCCGCCGCTGCCTTTGGCTGGACCATCGCTGAGTGGATCCACAACGGCAAACCCACCGCTCTCGGTGCCATCTCCGGAGCTGTCGCAGGCCTCGTCGCCATCACGCCTGCCTCCGGCTTCGTCCAACCGTTCTCCGCGCTCCTCATCGGCGTCATCGCCGGCGCCTTTTGCTCCTTCATGGTCTTCGAAGTCAAAAGCCGGCTCGGCTACGACGACTCCCTCGATGCCTTCGGGGTTCACGGTGCAGGCGGCACGCTCGGCGCGATTCTCACCGGCTTCTTCGCCACCATGGTCATCAATCCCGCCTTCGGCAAAGGCGTGCCCACCGGCGCGATCGACGGCCATTGGAGCCAGGTGCTCAATCAGCTTGCAGGCGTTGCCATGGCCTGGGGTATCTCCATCCTCGGCACACTGGTCCTGCTCTTCGTCGTCGACAAGGTCATCGGACTCCGCGTCACGGCTGAAGACGAACACGAAGGACTCGATCTCTCGCAACACGGCGAAGAAGGTTACGACCTCAATTCCTGATGAACATTAACGAAATGTATTCACTGGGCTGGCGCACTTCACCCTCCCTCCTGTTACGCTTTCATGCGAGGATTGACTTCCCATGCTGAAAATTGAGGCGGTACTTCAGCCTTCCAAACTCGACGCCGTCAAAGATGCACTCCTCGAAGCCGGCATCGAGGGTATGACCATTCTCGAGGCCCGCGGCCATGGCCGCCAGAAGGGCCACACCGAGTTCTATCGCGGACGCGAATACACCGTCGATCTCCTGCCCAAGGTCAAGATCGAGCTCGTCGTCACCGACGATCGCAAAGAAGCCGCCATCCAGGCCATCATGAGCGCCGCCCGCACCGGCCGCATCGGCGACGGCAAAATCTTCGTCAGCAAAATCGACGAAGCCGTCCGCATCCGCAACGACGAACGCGGCGAGTCCGCACTCTAACCGCCCGCCTCCTTCTCGGGTCCCGTTGCTCTGCCGGGATCCGAACTCACCGCAATCTTCGCCGCGCTCTCCCAATTGCGCGTGCGCCGCTATCGCGCCTTCTTCCGAGCCAGCTTCGTCATGATCAGCTTGCGTAACCAGGCGTGCGAGGGATCGTTGTCCCGCTGACGATGCCAGACCATCCGCAACACGAAGGGCGGTAGCCCCAACGGCTCAGGACAACTTCGCAATCGAAGGCCTTTTCCAAACTCCTTCACTACCGACTCCTGGATGCATGCCACAAGATCGCTCGACGCCACCGCGTGCAGAACCGAGAGACTGTGCGGCAGTGCGAGTCGCAGGCGACGGCGCAGCCCACGCGACGCCAGCTCGTTGTCGACCAGTCCCCAAAGCTGATTCCGATAGATGACCGCGGCATGATCCAGCCGCGTGAACCCTTCCACCGTGAGCTTGCGCTCCCACATGGGATGGCCGCGTCGTGCAATCACAACATTCGCCTCCTGCGACAACGGCATCATCACAAGACCCGGCGCAAGATACCGGGCATCTGGGAAATACCCGATCGCCAGGTCGAGCGTCCCATTACGCAGTTCGGCTTCGGGCACAGTGAACAGCCGATCCAGGCGCCTGGTCTGCGTCTGCAATTCCCCTGAAAGCATGGCCCGCGACAGAACCGAAACCAGCCGCAACTCCACGTCGTCGCTCATCCCAATGCGGTACCTCTGCGCACTCACCGTTGGATCGAAGGAGTCGGGCGCTGCGAATGTTTGCCGTAGTTGTGCCAACGCCGTCCGTATCGGAATCGCCAATTGTTCCGCGCGAGGCGATGGCATCATCCCGCGTCCAGACCGCACAAACAGGGGGTCCTCAAGGCGGGTCCGGAGGCGCGCGATTGCGTTGCTCAATGCCGGCTGACTGAGACCGACCCGCCGGGCGGCTCGACCAACGTGCCGCTCATCCATCAGCGCTTCGAACGCCACCAGAAGATTCAGATCAATCCCGCTGATATTCATTTTATGAATGATAATTATTCCATATATCTATTTGCTAAATGATTTGTCCTCGTCTATACCAGGGCCATGCTGAAACGTAGCATCGCTCTGCTCGCGCTCACCCTCTTCACCGCTTCCCTGTCGGCAGCGCCCGCTTCCGAAACACCCGTTCTTCGCGTTTTTAAGCAGTGGCTCGATGCCTTCAACTCCGGAGACCCCGCAACGATCACCTCGTTCTGGCAAAAATACGGTAAGGACGATATCAACCGCCGCGTGGAAGGAGATCTCCGCCTGCGGAAAATGACCGAGGGCATGACAATCTACCGCGTTGAAGACGACACCTCCATGCACCTCGTTGTGCTCATGAAAGAAAACCGCGGCGCATGGTCGGAGTCCACCATGGACTTGGCCTCCATCGATCCTCCAATCGTCGCCGGCATGATGGGCCATCCCGTCGCGCCTCCCGAAGGCTCACAGAACCGGGCTTCCAACGATGAGAATCTCGCCGCTCGCGTGCGAGAACATGTTCCCGCGCTCGCCGGAGCCGATGCATTTTCCGGTGCCGTCTTCATCGCTCACAACGGCGACACAGTACTCAGCCAGGCCTGGGGATTCGCCGATGATGCCAGGCACATCCAAAACACCGCCGATACCCAGTTCTGCATTGGCTCCATGAACAAGATGTTCACCGCAGTCGCCATCCTTCAGCTGGTGCAGCAGGGCAAGCTTTCCCTCGACAAGCCAATTGCCACCTGGTGGCCCGATTATCCCAACCACGATCTCGCCACCCGCGTCACCCTTCGCGAACTGCTCAACCACACAGGCGGTACCGGGGACATCTTCACTCCCGAATATGAAGCCCATCGCCAGGACATCCGAACACTCGCGGACTATGTCGCTCTTTACGGAAAACGTGCTGTCGCCTTCGAACCCGGAACCCGCATGGACTACTCCAATTACGGTTTCATTCTTCTCGGGCGAATCATCGAGCTTGTGACCAGCGAACCCTATCCAACCTACGTTCGCAAACATGTGTTTGAACCCGCCGGCATGCTTCACACCGACTCCCGTCCTGAAAGCGATCAGGTTCCCGGCCGCGCCATCGGCTACACGCAAGGGCCGTCTGGACTGGCCCCCAACACATCCACTATGCCCTGGTCCGGCACATCGGCGGGCGGAGGATACTCCACCGTCCACGATCTCTTCCTCTTTGCACAAGCCCTTCAATCGGGAAAGCTGCTGAGCCCGGAATTCCTGTCGCAGGCAACGCACGCGAGCCCCTTGCGCCCCGACTACGGCCTTGGGTTCTATGTTCTGCCTGAAGGAGCCTACGGACACGGCGGCGGCGCACCCGGCATCAACGGCGAACTGCATATATTGCCGCATTCCGGCTACGTACTCGTGGCGTTAGCCAACCGCGATCCGCGCATGGCCACCAACATGGTCGATTTCATCGCATCCATTCTGCCGGCAGGCGCGAATTGAAGGGTTCTGAGAGCATGCTTTCCCGTGCTATCCTCCCTGCGAGGTCTAGCCCACCCGCTCTCCAGAATGACCACTCCGCGCCATTCCGCGCTCGTCCGCATCACCCATTGGCTCACAGTCCTCAGCTTCTTCGCGCTGCTCGTCACCGGCCTTGAACTCGTCATCTCCCATCCCCGCTTCTACTGGGGCGAAACCGGCAACGTCAACGAGCACCCGCTCTTCACCATCCCCATCGCCACCTCGCGCGACACAATCGATAATGGCTACGGCTCCAATATGCCCGACCAAAACGGCTGGAGCCGCTACCTGCACTTTGAGTCCGCGTGGCTCCTTGTCCTCACCGGACTCGTCTACGCATTTTTCAGTCTTCTCAATGGCCACTTCCGTCGCGACCTCGTTCCCGCGCCCGGTCAGCGCGCCCCGCGCGCCTACTTCGAGCGCATGACGAAATATCTCCGCCGCGGTCCACCCGATCCAGGCGAAGCAGACTCCTATAACGTGCTCCAGCGCGCCGCTTACCTCGGCGTCATCTGCGTTCTCTTTCCCCTCGTCATCTGGACCGGCCTCGCGCTGTCTCCCAGCTTCAACTCCGCGTTTCCCTTTTTTGTCGACGCACTCGGCGGACGCCAGTCCGCGCGCACCATCCATTTCTTCGTCACCTGGGCCATCGTTCTCTTCTTCGTCGTGCACATCGCCATGATTGCCCTCTCAGGATTTTGGAGCCGCACCCGCGCCATGATCCTTGGCCGCGCACAGGAACCGCAGGAGCGCCCATGACCAAAATCTCCCGCCGCAAGCTCATCACCGCCGGCGCTGCTGCCGTTGCCGGCGCAGCCGGTCTCACCGCAGCCGACAAGATCGCTCGTCGCTACGGCGTTGTCCCTCCCGACGGCTGCGGCATCTACGGTCCCGGCGAAACACTCACCTACGCCGCGCAACGCCTCCTCACGCGCCACACGCTCGCCCGCGAGTTCTCCCGCAGCCAGATCTCTGAGAAGCCCTTCGCCAACGCCATCGCGCCCGCGAACGACCAATTCAAGAAACTGCAGGCCGGCGGCTTCGCTGACTGGCGCCTCACTGTCGACGGCATGGTCGCCCATCCCCTCTCGCTTTCGCTCTCCGATCTGCGCGCGTTTCCCACGCACAGCCAGATCACTGAGGTCGCCTGCGAAGAAGGCTGGTCCTATATCGCCGAGTGGATCGGAACCCCGCTCTCGGGTGTCCTCCACGAAGCCGGCGTCCTGCCGCAGGCTCGCTACATCGTCTACCGCTCCATCGAGGCTCCCTGGTGGGAAAGCATCGACATGTCCGACGCTCTTCATCCACAAACCTTTCTCACCATGGGCATGAACGACGGCGATCTTCCCGTCGGCTTCGGCGGACCGCTCCGCCTGCGCGTCCCACGCCAGCTCGGCTACAAGAGCGTCAAATTCATCGTTCGCCTCACCGCAACCGACTCCATGAAAACCTTCGGCAAGGGTCTCGGTTCGGCATCGCCCGAAGCCGGCTACGCATGGTTCGCCGGCATCTAGCCGCATTCAGCCTCAACTCGCCCGCGCACTCGAACTCTCAGCTCGCCCACCTCTCTTGCCCATACTGTCCCGCAAAACTCCGCATTCAAAACGTCCCACACGTGGGATAGAATTCTCGGATTCTTCCCGCCCCGGAGGTTCGCGCGTGCTCTCCACCATGTCCGACTACCCGCTCACCATCGGCTCCATCTTCGAGCACGGTGTGCGCGTGCACGCCGCAAGCGAGGTCGCCACGTGGACCACCACCGGACTCAAGCGCTCCACCTTCGCCGCCGTCGGAGCGCGCGTCAGGCAGCTCGCTTGTGCCTTGCAACGCCTCGGCATCCATCCGGGTGATCGCGTCGCCACTTTGTGCTGGAACACCCAGGAGCACATCGAAGCCTATTACGCCGTCTCCTCCATGGGCGCGGTCGTGCACACCCTCAACCTCCGTCTCTTCCCCGATCAGCTCGCCTACGTCATCAATCACGGCGGTTCGCGCATCCTCATCGTCGATGCAAGCCTCGTTCCGCTGCTTCTCCGCATCGCCTCTCAACTCCGCACCGTCGAAACATTCATCGTCGTCGGTGAGGGTGAAGGAATTCCTCCAGACTTTCTTCGCTACCAGGAACTCCTCGCCGCCGAAAAACCCGAATTCGCGTGGCCCGCGCTCGACGAGCGTTCCGCAGCCGTCATGTGTTACACCACCGGCACCACCGGCGATCCCAAGGGCGTCGTCTACAGTCATCGCTCCATCTATCTCCACGCGCTCGGCGTTTGCGCTCCCTGGAGCATGGGCTGCACCTGCGGCGATTGCAATCTCGTCATCGTCCCCATGTTCCACGCCAGCGCCTGGGGAATCCCCTACGCAAGCTGGCTGGCCGGCAGCAGCCTGCTCATGCCGGGACCGTTTCTTCAGCCCGAAGCGCTGTCCAAAATGATCCTCGCCTGCAAGCCCAATGTCGTTGCTGGTGTGCCCACCATCCTCTCTGCGCTCTTCCATCACGCCGACCAGAACTCCATCGACCTCTCGCTCTTCCGCCTCGTTTTCTGCGGCGGAGCCGCCCTGCCCCGCAGCCTCGCCGAAAAATTCAAGGCACGCTTCGGCGTTCGTGTCATCCAGGGTTGGGGCCTCACAGAAACCAGCCCCGTTGCTGCCGTCGCCCAGCCGCCTGCCCATTGCACTCCCGAAGAGGAAATCGATTGGACCACCAAAACAGGCCGCATCATTCCCGGAGTCGAGCTCCGCATCTGCGACGGCGACCAGGTCCTGCCATGGGACGGCGAATCCATCGGCGAAATTGAAGTCCGCGGCCCCTGGGTCACGTCCTCCTACTACAAAACCGACGTGCCCGAAAAATTCCATGACGGCTGGCTCCGCACCGGCGACGTTGGCGTCGTCGACGAGCACGGCTACCTCCGCCTCACCGACCGCTCCAAAGACGTCATCAAGTCCGGCGGCGAGTGGATCTCCTCCGTCGATCTCGAAAACGCCATCATCGACCATCCCAGCGTCCTTGAAGCCGCGGTCATCGGCGTTCCCGACGAAAAATGGGATGAGCGCCCCCTTGCCTGCGTCGTCCCCATGAAAGACGTTCTGCTCGATCTCGCCGCCTTGCGCGCCTATCTCGCTACCCGCGTCTCCCGCTGGTGGATCCCGGAGCGCTGGGCCTTCATTACTGAGGTCCCCAAGACCAGCGTCGGTAAATTCGACAAGAAAGCCCTCCGCGCCGCCTACGCCAAGGGCCAAATCGTCGAAATCCGCTCTACCGGCGATGCTTCCGATCCCTTCGCGACCCCCTCCACCCTTACTCGCTAAAACTCCAATCTCCCGCCTCGCGTCTTCGCCCCAAGCGATTTACTCGCGGCTGCCGCCCTCCGACCAATTCTTTAGTATTCTGTTAACACACTCTTAATGGCTGCAGCTTGCCTCCGCTGTCGCCCTTGCAGAGACACCGTATCCAAAAGCCATAACCCCTCGCCGGCGCTCCCAATTCACGGGCCCCGGCAGCAGTCGAACCCTACAGGGACCCTGAGTCTCCGGCATTGTCTTAAAACCCACATGGCTCCAGTCGCTTTGGCGGTTGACGATCTACGGGATCAGTATCTGCGCGAGATGGCGCTCGTGCGCCAGACCTACGAACGCACCGGCGATGGCACCGCCGCCATCCGCCGTCGTTCCGCCGTCGTCGACCGCATCCTCATTGAAATGTGGCGCCGCGCCTTTGCCAATCAGCCCGCCCCCAGCGTCTCCCTGCTCGCCCTCGGCGGCTACGGCCGCAAAGATCTCTTTCCTTACTCCGACATCGACGTCCTCTTTGCCTTCGCCGACGAAAAAGCCGAAGAGCAGACCCGCGACACCGTGCGCTCCATCATTCAGGGCATGTGGGACATCGGCCTCCGCGCCAGCCCCAGTTCCCGCACCCTCAAAGAAGCCGGTCGCTTCGATCCCGACAATCTCGAGTTCACGCTCGCCACACTCGACCGCCGCTTCCTTGCCGGCCAGTTTCCGCTGTATCAGCAGCTCCATCAGACCGCCCTTCCCGGCCTGGTTCTCAGCGAGTGGAACACCATTACTCAGAAACTCGGCGAGATCGCCCGCTCCCGCCACGCCAGGTTCGGCAACACCATCTTTCACCTCGAGCCCAATCTGAAAGATTGTCCCGGCGGCCTGCGCGACTACCACCTCGCCGTCTGGTTCGCCCTGCTCTTTCACCTCAAAGAGACCAAGGAGTGGCCCCGCCAGCGCGGTGGCGTCTTCCAGTCCGCCCGCGGAGACGCAGAGGCTGCCTTCGACTTCCTCGCCGCCGCACGATGTTTCCTCCACTTCCGCCACGGCCGCGACGACAACACGCTCGACTGGCAATCGCAGGACGAAGCCGCCGCCAACTCCATCGGCCTTGAAACCCGCGGCACCGCCGATCCCGCGTACTGGATGCGCACCTACTATCGCCATGCGCGTATCGTCTATCGCCGCGCCGCTCTGCTCATGGAGCACCTGCCCGCGCCGGTAAGCTTCTACCGTCAGTTCCGCCGCCGCCGCACTCCCATCGCCGGCACAGACTTCATCCTCGATCAGGGCCGCATCGACATCCTTCCCGGCGCCCAGTTCAGCGATACCGCCGCCATCCTCCGCATCTTCTCCCTCATGGCCACCCACGGCTATGCACTCTCGCAAGCTGCAGAAGACCGCATCACCGACGCCCTGCCCGCCCTCGCCATCCACATCCCCGAAGGCCCTTATCTCTGGAACGCCTTGCGCGAAGTCCTCCTCGGACCCCACGCCGCCCACGCGCTCCGCACCATGCACGCTCTCGGCGTCCTCGAGATGCTCATCCCCGAGTTCCACGGCATCGATGCCCTCGTCATCCGCGACAGCTATCACCGCTACACCGTCGATGAGCACACCTTCCTCACCATCGACAACGTGCATAGCCTGCGCACCCCCACCCACGATTGGGAACATCGCCTCGCGCAACTGCTCCCCGAAATCGATCGCCTCGATCTCTTCTTATTGGCCCTGCTCCTCCACGACACCGGCAAAGGCCGCCGCAATGGAGAACACGCCGCGCAAAGCGTCGAGCTCGCCGACAGCTTCCTCGCCCGTCTCGACTTCGACGCCGAAGAACGCGAAGCCGTGCTTCGCCTCATTCGCCAGCACCTCGAAATGTCCAACGCCATGCGCCGCGACATCTTCGATCACGAAAATGTCCGCGCCTTCGCCGACAAGATCGGCGGCCCCAGCCTCCTCAAGATGCTCACGCTCATGACCTATGCCGACATCAAGGCCGTCAACCCTGAAGCGCTCACCCCGTGGAAAGCCGAAAATCTCTGGCAGTTCTACATGGCCACCGCCAACTTCATGGACCGCTCCGTCGACGAGGTCCGCTACCACGCCGCCATCGACCCCACGCTCCTCAATCGCATTCGCTCCATGGTTCCCGCAACGCAACACGTTGCCCTCAAGCACTTCCTTGAAGGCCTTCCGCAACGCTACCTCCAGACCCGGCTTCCCGAACACATTCGCGACCACTTCCTTCTCGCCGCCAATCTCGACAAAGATCCCGTCCAGCTCGACCTCCGTCCCCACCGTCAGCTCTTCGATCTCACCGTCATCGTGCGCGACCGCAGCCGACTCTTTTCCGACGTGGCCGGAGCGCTCGCCGCCTGGGGCATGAACATCGTCACCGCCGGCGCTTTCTCCAACGAAGCAGGCGTCGTCGTCGACAGCTTCAAATTCACCGACGTCTTCCGCACCATCGAGCTCAATCCCAGCGAAAAGGATCGATTCCTCGCCTACCTCTACGACGTCGTCTCGCAAAAAGTGCCCGTCGAGCTCATGCTCGAAGCCCGCTCCCACCTCAACCACAGCGGCAGCATCAAGGTCGAAGTCCCCACGCGCCTCTCCTTCGACAACGAATCCTCCACCCACTCCACCCTGCTGCAGGTCGTCGCACAGGACATTCCCGGTCTGCTCCGCCAGATCGCGCTCACCCTCTCCACCCATCAATGCAACATCGAGGTCGCGCTCATCGACACCGAAGGAGAAACCGCCATCGACGTCTTCTACCTCACCCGCCAGGGCGCCAAGCTCACTCCAGAAACTCAGCAGTCCCTCTCCACCGATCTCACCGCCGCCCTCGAATCGATGCGCGCCCCCACCGCTTGAGTCGCTTCTTTACCCCCCGCGCTATACTGCGCGACATGAAGCGACCGTTCTTCGCCACTTCTGTTCGCAAAACCCTCGCATCTCTCGCGGTTCTTCTTCTTGTCTTCGCTGCCGGCTATTTCTATCTCTACGGGCAAGACAAATCCGATTTTCCCGATGGCTTCGACGCTCTGCAGGCCGCTCCCAAAAGTCACAAGTTGATTTTCGAAAATGAGCTGGTCCGCGTCCTCGAAGTCGATGTGCCTCCGGCCGGCCAGAACGTTCCCATGCACCACCATCGCTGGCCTTCGCTTGTGATCGATTGGGATACAGGAGGCGGCAATCCCCATGTGCGCTATCACCGCCCTGGACAGCCCGTGCGCGACATCCCAACCCACGAAGACCCCTCCCATCCGGGCGTCTGGAGCGTCCATTGGATGGCTCCTGAACCCATGCACTCCATCGAGGTCGTCTCCTGGCCAAGGAGCGCCGCCGAGCACACCACCGATCCGCCCGAGCTTCGCATCGAGATGAAAACCCACCCCTAGCGCAGCCGCAATCCGCACTGAAGTGGGTGTCTCAAGTCTCCTGATGTTAGAAACCTCGGAAATCGACCACCTACATTGGCAACTACTGATTCATCGCCTGGCTGACTGGCTGATTTCTTGTCAAGGCCCTCCACTGCAACTTTTCCCGTAACTCGCTCATTCCAAACATGCGATTCATCGCGCAGCTTTGCACTCCAATGCAGGCAAAAGCGGATAATGGAGATAGAAGTGTGCTTTGCCGCTTCCGTTTCTCAGACTTTTTAAGTGTCGTTCTTCCACTCATGAACGAGTTGAGCGATTCGGCCAGCGCTTCAACTGCACAAATTGCACTTTAAGCCCGGTATAGAACCGTCTTTTTTGTCGATAACTCCTCAGGAATGTGTGAGGTAAGGCCCAAAATCGGTACCCCCCCCACCCCTTACCCCACCGGGGTATGCATATTCGTATAAAATAATACAAAATCAAACATCAATCGAACCCTGTCGCGAGCTCCTATCTTCCCTGTTCTCTGTTTCCCTGTTGCCTGCCTCAAAGATACCGCTCACGCACAATCCGTAGATGATGTTCCACGTGCCCCGGAATGATGAATCCCAGCGCGCGCACCGAAAATACATTGCCGCTCGCCACTCCCATCCGCATCCACGCTTCTTCTTTCAAATTGCGGAACAGCGAGATCGTTGCCAGCCGCACCCGCTGCAACTCCTCCACGTGCGCAGCAAACGGAACCCCATCGGCATCCGCCCCCGCCGCCGACACATCCGGATCGTAGCTCGGCAGCGGCGCATCAAATCCGCGCGCAAACCATAGCGCCCTGAACACAAAGGCGCGCTCCGTGTCCGCCAGGTGATTCACCACCTGCCGCAGACTCCACTTTCCCGGCGCATACCGGTGGAGCGATTTCTCTTCCGTGATCGCAGCAAGCATCGGCAGATGTGCCTCTAGTTGCCCCTCCATCAATCGCAGCGCATCGTCGCCTTGCGTCTGTTCAATGTAGGTGAAGTAATACGCGGCGGCTTCGTTCGGCTCAGGTCGACCCTTCATGCCGCAATTCTAAAGGATATGCGAAAAACCCTGCACCGGTCTCAGGGCACCGTCTTAACTCACAAGACTCAGCACGCGCTGTGCGCAGCAAACATTCGCCTAAGGCTCTACAATCTTTTTCTATAGCTATATTTCGTCCCGCGCGATCCGAGTACGCCCGCGCTTCAACCGCTGCCGGAAGGATTGTTGATTCCCCCATGAAGTTGTCTACAGTTGTCCTTATAGTCGGCAACGCTCTTGCTTTGCCTTTATCCGCACAGGTCCAGCCAACGCCGCTTGTCTCCCGGAAAATCGACGAGTCCCGCCTCGTTGTCCTGAACGGCAGCGTGCATCCGCTTGCGCAGGCTCGCTACGATCAGGGCCCTGTTCCCGACTCGTTTTCCGCTGATCGCATGCTGCTGCTCCTCAATCGCCCCCCCGACCGCGAAGCAGCCCTCGAAACATTCCTTCAATCCGCGCACACCAAGGGCTCTCCCAACTTTCATCGCTGGCTTACGCCCGCGCAGTTCGGCAAACAATTCGGCCCCGCCGACTCGGATGTGCTGACTGCAGTCGACTGGCTTCAGTCCCACGGCTTTCGCGTAACGCAGACTTCGCAGAGCCGGCAGTTCATTCAGTTCTCAGGATCAGCCGCCGACCTGCGCTCCGCTTTTCGCACATCGATCCATCAATATCTCGTCAACGGAGAAAAGCACTACGCCAATTCCAGCGAGCTGCAAATCCCTGCAGCTCTGGCTCCGCTCATCAAGGGTGTTGCGCCGCTCAACGATTTCCATGCGCAGCCCATGCTCAAGGTTGCTGGACCTGCCCACATCTCTCGTGGCGCCAAAGACACATCTCCGCAGTGGACCGCACCCAACTCCTACGGCACCAGCAATCCTTACCAATTCACCGTCGCTCCTGAAGATTTCGCCACACAGTACGATCTCAATCCGCTCTATCAGGCCGGAACCAACGGCGCGGGCCAGACCATCGGCATCATCAATGAATCCAACATCGATCTGAGTCTCGTGCAGGCCTACCAGTCGCTCTTCGGAGTCGCCGCCTCCGCGCCGCAGGTCATCATCGACGGCGAAGATCCGGGCGACATCAGCGGCATCGACGTCGAAGCTTACCTCGATGTCGAGTTGGCCGGGGCCATTGCGCCCAAGGCCACTGTCGATCTCTATATCGCCAGCGCCGGCGCTCTCGTCGATCCACTCGAACTCGCCGCTTACCGCGCCGTCGAAGACAACCAGGCTTCCGTTCTCAGTGTCAGCTTCGGTAGCTGCGAATCTTCCCTGGGAGCCGCCGGCAATCAGTTCTGGGCCTCTCTCTGGGAGCAGGCGGCAGCACAAGGCCAGACCGTGCTGGTCGCTGCCGGCGACTACGGCTCGGAATGTTTTCTCGAAGACATCGATACTGTCAACGGTCTCGCCTCAACTCCCTGGAACGTTGCGGTCGGCGGCACCGACTTTTATTACTCCGACTACGCCACGGGAGCACCCAGCACCAACTCTCTCTGGAACACCACCAACGATGCCAACCTCGGTTCGCTCAAAGCTCCGTTGCCCGAACAGCCTTGGAACGATGATTACGGCTACAACATCATCGCCAATGGCTATCAACGCGGAGAGCGCGCTGCCGGCGGCGGCGGCGCCAGCAACTGTATCACCCAGAACACTTCAACCCTCGCCTGCACCAGCGGCTACGCGAAACCCGCCTGGCAATCCGGCGCCGGAGTTCCGGCAGACCATGTCCGCGATCTGCCCGACGTTTCGCTCTTTGCTTCGAATGGCGCCAATCTCAGCAGCTACGCTGTCTGCGCCTTTCCTGGAGAATGCGCGGCAGGCTCCGGCACAAGCGCAGATGTTTATCTCGTCGGCGGCACATCTGCGTCCACGCCCGCCATGGCGGGAATCATGGCTCTTGTGAATCAAAAGTACGGCCGCCAGGGCCAGGCTGACTTCACTCTCTATCCGTTGGCTCAGCAACAGCCTTCCGCTTTCCACGACATCACCGTGGGCAACAACAGCGCCGTCTGTGGAGGCGCATCCAATCCGCCCAACTGCGTTCTCCAGTGGAACGGCATCTACGGAACGCCGCAGTACCCAGCCGGCCCCGGCTACGATCAAGCCAGCGGTCTTGGCTCCCTCGATGCCGGCGTCCTCGTCAACAACTGGAACTCCATCACCTTCCGTCCCACAGCCACAACCCTGCAGCTCTCCAACACGACCGTTGTTCACGGCACTCCCATCACAATTACTGCAAAAGTCGCTCCCTCTTCCGGCTCAGGAACGCCCACCGGCGACGTTGCCATCCTCACCAATTCCCCGCTTCCCTCGAGCGCCTCGCAATTGTTTGTTCCTTTGGACAACGGCTCGGGTGTCAGCACCGGCGTCAACTATCTTCCCGGCGGCGAATACGATCTCACCGGTCGCTATGGCGGTGACTCAACCTTCGCCTCCAGCACCTCGCAGCCCGTGGCACTTACCGTCACTCCAGAAGCTTCCAAAGTGAACTTTTCCATCACCAGCAACGCAACAAAAGTGCCCTCCGGCGGCTCAGTCGGTTACAACTCTCCGTTGCAGTTGAATGTTCAGCCCGCGGGAGCCAACGTCGCGATTGGCAGCTCCGACGGCCACGCCACGGGAAGCGCTTCCTTCACCGTCGACTCAACCACAGCATCTGTCGCCCTCAACAGCGCAGGCATCGCCGCCTGGACCCCGCCCGCTCTTTCCGTCGGAAATCACACCGCCAGCGCATCCTATGCCGGCGACGCGAGTTTTAAATCTTCGCTTTCAAGTCAGTTCAAGTTCGCAGTCACCAAGGGCTACCCCTACGTCAACATGAATCTGCTGGCCTCCGAATCCACCACCGCCCCCGCCTACATCGTCAATCCCGGCGGCAGCTTCAGCGTCGAAGTGGAGGTTGGCCCGCAAAATGGCGTTCTCACCGGCGGCTCGGCTCCGCCGGGAACTGTCGGTCCCACCGGCACTGTGACTGTCTGTCTCAACACCAGCTTCAACGTCGCTGCCGCCGCTTGCACCAACCCGGCCTACTCCCAGACAGTTCCCCTCGCCGCGCCCTCCGGAATCTACAGCCAGTACTCCTCCGCGACAGTCACCTTTCCCAACCTGGCGGCAGGCGATTACATGCCGCAGTTCACTTACAGCGGCGACGCAAACTGGCTGCCCTGGGGTGAAGACTTCATCACGACGGTCGAAGTCCAACCCGCCACATCGCTTGCGCCCTCCACAACATCGATGAGCATCTCTCCGTCCAGCATCTCCGGTACACAACAGGCCACGCTCTCCGCCACCGTCGCAGGAACCGGCAACGCAACCACTGCGCCCACCGGCGTCGTCACCTTCTACGACGACGGCCACTTCTTCGCCTATGCCTATCTGGCCCCCGCAGCCACAGGAGCCGCCAGCTCCGTCACATTCTCAGTCATCCCTTCCAATTTCTGGAACAGCGGCGCAAATCAGCTCACTGCCTATTACTCCGGCGACACCAACTACGCCCCTTCCGTCAGCAGTGCGGTCAATCTCACCGCCACACAAACCTCGGTCGGCGATTTTTCGCTCGCACCGCAAACCCCGCAACTGACAGTGGCCGCCGGAAGCACATCGAGCGTCGGTGTCAATCTCGCTTCCATCAACACCTTCAATGCAACCGTCAGTCTCGCCTGCACCCCCTCCTCGAATCAGTTCAGCTGCAGCGTCAACCCCGCTTCGGTTCCTCTCAGCGGAACGGCAACGGCGACCGTCTCCATCTCCACCACGGTCCAGACAGCCAGCCTTGCTCCCTCCAAACCCTCCTCTTGGCCGCTCCTTGCCGCCGCGTTCGGCTTCGGCATCTTCTTCTTCCGCGCCCGAAATTGGCGGAATCTGCGCGCTGGTCTGCTTTTTAGCTTCGCCCTGCTTTTCGTTCTCACGCTCGCCGGCTGTGGCAGCGGAAACAAAATGACCAAGACGCCCCCGCCGCCCGGTTCCACCCCTGCAGGCACCTACACTCTGGTCGTTACCGGAACCGCCAACGGCATCACCCACAATGCGAAGGTCACCGTCGTGGTCCCCTAGCCCCTAGGCCGGGCCCTGGCACACTCCGGCCAAATCGTTAAAATATCTCTTATGCCTGCACTCATCGACGCCATCGACATCAAGCGCAAAATGTACTTCGAATTCGAAGGCGCACCCTACTACTGCATGGATGTCGAAGTCTCCACGCCCACCGCACGCGGCGGACAGACTCTCGTTCGCTTCAAGATGCGCAACCTGCTCACCCGCGCTGTATTCGACAAGACCTTTAAAGCCGGCGAAAAGTTCAAAGAGCCCGATCTCGAAACCGTCGAAGCATCTTACCTCTACTCCGATGGCGATGGCTCTCACTTCATGGATCAGGAGACCTTCGAGACCATCACACTCTCGCCGGAAAAGCTCGGCGATGCGCTCGAGTTTCTTCTCGAAGGCGTCATCATCAAAATCGACAAGTTCAACGGCAACGCCATTGGCCTGCAATTACCGGAAAAAGTCGAACTCGCCGTCACCTACACCGAGCCGGGCGTCCGCGGCGATACCGCCCGAGGCGACGTCACCAAGCCGGCCCGTCTCGAAACGGGGCTCGAAATCAAAGTTCCCTTCTTCATCAAGGAAGGCGAAAAAATTAAGGTCTTCACCGAAACCCGCGAATTCGCCGGCCGCGCCTGACCTGCGCGCGCAAAACTACTTATCCCAGGGTTCATCCGCCGAGAAGCCGCTCTTGAAGATCGAAATCCAGCTGATAATCACCACCAGCAGGCATCCACACAGCCCCGTGAAAAACATAACCTCGATTGCCCGCATCATCCAGATAATCAGCTCGTGACTCGTCATTGTGCCGACGAGTCTAGTCCGGCCCCATATCCCCGCACATCTATACCAAGGGATAGTTTTTCGGCCTAGCGTCAATATTCGCTTAACAAACCGCCGCTACCATCGGACGATGCACTCTCGCACCCGCCGGGAACGCTGGCCCCGCTACTTCAAATATGCGCGCACCAGGTCGATCAGATCCTCAGCAAGCTCCGGGGCAATTCGCTCTTTTGATCCGCTTGTGAGATGGAAACGAAGATGAGTCTCCAGAACCTCAGCCATCAGGCTGTTGATTCCGCCCCGCACCGCCGCAAGCAACATCAGCTGCTCGCCGCAATCCTCATCGGCATTCACCAGCCGCTCCATCGCATCCAGCTGACCCCGCAGCCTGCGCACGCGCTGCAGCAACTTCGACTTCTCCCTGTCTCGAACAGGCATCAATCTCAACTCCTTGACAATACCCACCGGGGGTATGGTATTTACCCAGTGGGGGTATAGTCCCATTTCGGGATTCTAACCCGTCCCAGTCCTACGCCGAAAGACCCGCCAATCCCATGACTCAATGCCGCCAATACTGCAGCCTCGCAGCCGTTCTCTCCGCAATCTGCGGCCTCGCGCTGCTCCGCCCCTTGGCTCACGGTCAATCTTCGCCTTTCGATTCACTGCCCTCCGCGCCCGAGCCGCGCATCGAGGCATTGGTCCTCAAACCTTTCGTGCCTGGACCACAAGAGGCCGCCCCCGCGCCCAAACCCGCCGCACCGGCTCCGGCGGCCGCAGATCCAGGCCCAATCGTCACCATGGCGCCGCATGGCGAAGATGCCATCTACTGGCTCTCCGGCCAGATCAATGTCATCTT